>ERZ1673775.14-NODE-14-length-82167-cov-26.431520_pt1 | contig 82167 bp, 97 predicted proteins | sample MGYA00580139_ERZ1673775 | MGnify/ENA primary metagenome ERZ1673775 (study PRJEB41219, sample SAMN04549615) | soil metagenome | isolation source: soil | place: USA: Texas, Brazoria NWR | collected 2008-10-24 | study: EMG produced TPA metagenomics assembly of...
GTGGATGTCAAGTATATCCCTTCTGAATGGGAAAAGACGAAGAAAGGTATTGGCGACCTGATCTGTCTCGGGGTATGGGGCAAAGGCATGATTGATAAGAAATCCCGCACCATTTGAAAAACAAAAGCGCAAATAGTGCACTGAAAGCCGGCCGGTTCGTAGACAACGCCCTGACCAATCTGAAAAATTCAATCCCTGACCGGCAAATGGGATTTGCCATGGAAGGGATTGAGAACGTTAAAGTTCCACCCGAAAACACCAATGGATTGGAGAATAAAGTTCGAGCTTATCTGAGTGAGAAGACGGGGTTAAATCTAGGCGAAGGTAAAGCAGGCAACGATGGCGTTGAACTTGGCACTAAGGGTACGGGTAATGTACAAACTGGTGGCAGGGAACTTTCAATTGATGAATATCTAAAGCAACTTGATAAAGCAGAAGAGATGTATGAATCTTTTAGAAAATCCAAAACTGATGTCCAGTCTATCGCTAAAAACACAGGAATGACCGAACAGAGAATACAAAGAATTAAGGAGCATTTATTTATCAAAGAGCACATAAAAGAACATGGAATTGGACGCTTTGATCCAGATTATCAAATTGCGCAAGCTTGGGATAGACTTCAAAAAGGTACTTATATCAAGAATGATATTGATTTGTTAAATCATGAACTTTTTGAATCAAAATTTGAAGGAATATTCAAAACGGATTACAGGATCGCACATGATAAAACAATTGAATCTGGGCGTCCGTGGTATCCACCAGAGGAGGAGTAAAATTGGCTTCGTATGTTTTATTATTAAAAGAATATGAAGATGATGAAACTGTGGTTTACAAATTCGGACCTAATGAAGAGATTATGGGTAAAATTGAGTTAAATAAAATAACTAGGAAGTTTTCAGAGTTAGAAAGTTTACCAGATCAAAATATTCCCTCTAAGTTTTATTTTGATCGAGCTGCTCAAAGATTGGCAGTTTGCCTTGTAAGAGAAGGTGGCATATTTCCAGAAAGAACAGCTTTTGAGTCATAGTAGCTACAAAAAACCTTGATGGGTAGGATTGAAGTGACCCAGTAAAATGGGACAAGGAAAAAATACCTCCTGAATCGAATGTATAACTTACTTCGATTTGTGGAGGTGTTTTACTTATGGGGACAAGAGTTCATTATCCAAAGGAGATCAAGTGGAAAGCTATCGAGATGAAACAAGCAGGGTATACCAACCGAGAAATTATGGAGACGTTAGGGATTAAAAATAAGACGCAGATGACATGGATGAGATGGTATAAACATGGCGAAACTCATCGGTTTTCTCAGCCTGTAGGGAAGCAATATGTATGGGGGAAAGAGGCACAAGAATTAAATGAAATGGAACAGCTCAAAATGCAAAACCGTCAGCTAGAAGCACAATTGGAAATCTTAAAAAAGTACAAGGAACTCGAGAGGAGATGGTGCCAGAAGTAGTGGTCCAAGTTGTAAGAGAGTTAAAAGATAGATATCCTGTTATCCTTATCTGTTCTTGTTTAGGAATTCCAAGATCGACATATTATCGATGGGAAAAGAAATGGGAAGAGTTCATGATGGAATCAGAGTTAGAACGGTTGATTCAAGAAATTTGTGTAAAGAATCATTATCGTTATGGTCATCGCAAGGTAAGAGAAGTCCTACGGCTTAAATATGGAATCAAGTTGAATCGCAAAACCGTACAAAAAATCATGCAAAAACGGAATCTTCAATGCCGTGTGAAGAAAAAACGTCAAAATTGGATCAATGGAGAAAGTAAAATCATCGTACCGAATCGTTTAAACCGTGATTTTACGGCTTCTCAACCAAATGAAAAGTGGGTAACGGATATCACTTATTTGCCGTTTGGTACCTCGATGCTTTACTTGTCAACCATTATGGATTTATACAATCATGAGATTATTGCCTATCAAATCAGCGACCGACAGGATGTTCAGCTAGTGTTAAAGACACTAGAAATGGCCGTAAAAGAGCGACAACCAAAACAAGTGTTATTCCATAGCGATCAAGGGGCGGTCTATACGTCTTATGCTTTTCAACATTTAGCCAAAGAAAAAGGCATTACCACGAGCATGTCCCGCAAAGGAAACTGCCATGATCATGCCGTAATAGAATCGTTTCATTCTTCATTAAAGGCTGAAACATTCTATTCACAAGAAAAACAACATCTCACTAACTCTATTGTAAAACAAATGGTTCAGAATGACATCTATTATTATAATCAAATTCGAATTCAGGCCAAATTAAACTACCTGTCACCTATTGAGTTCAGGAAACAGGCAGCATAGGTGTTTTTTCTGTGCCTCAAATAGGTGGGTCAGTCCAGATCCTTTCAAGGTTTTTCTTTATTATTTGAGTTAAAAATAATTTGCTCATAAAGAAAAGCTTAAAAGCCATTCTCACTGCTGAAAATGGCTTTTTGCTTATGTTACTTTATTATGAACAAACCTGTCTATTTCAGCCCCAATTTTTGCCCAACGTAAATTTTGTTTACGTCTTTTAGTTTGTTCCAAGATTTATTGTGCAACCGTGCTACCGTATTTAACAGCCAATTCGGAAACGGTATCCCCTTTTTTGACGGTGTGGTATTTTTTGGATGATCCACTACTATGAAAGATGCGCGTGGTAGAACTAACCTTGAAAGAATGGAAAAGGGGTTAGCACCGTTAGGTTCAGATCGAAAGCCTATAAATCTCCATCACATGACACAAAGAAATGAAAGTTCTATTGCTGAGGTTACACAAACATTTCACAATGAAAATAGTAAGATAATCCACATTAATCCTAATACTATCCCTAGTGGGATTAACAGGAATGAATTTGATAAATGGCGCAAAGATTATTGGAAACATAGAGTTAGTGATTTTAAATAGTTCGAGGAGAAAATTAAAGTATATAGAGGGAGGGAAAAATATGAGTATGGAAGCATATAATCAAGCTAAAAAAATTATTTTGTCTAATGCAGAACTAAGTGATTTTGTGGGTCCCCGCTCAAGAGAATTAATTATTCAAGCAGAAGAAAAACTTGGGTTAAAGTTCACAGGTTCATATTTGGATTTTCTGTTGTCTTTTGGTGCGGGTAACTTTGGTTCTCAAGAGATTTTCGGGATAATTAGTAGCGATTTTGAAAATTCTTCAGTTCCAGATGCAATATGGTATACTTTAACAGAGAGAAGAGAGAGTAATTTGCCAAATAATTTATTAATAATTCACGATACAGGAAGTGATGAAGTTTTTTGCTTAGACTTTAACAAGATTGATAATAATGAACCTAAGGTTGTCTCATTTTTTCCAGGAGTTGACTTAGACAAACAAAAGTATGAAATAATTGCAAATGATTTCGGGGATTTCTTATTAGATTTAGTTAAACGTGAGCTATAACCTATATTACCTCGATTGGCTATAAGCCTTTCAAGGTTTTTTATTAGTTATAGTTAACCCAATATTAACTTCAGAGCCCATGATGGTTCTACCTACATGGAGTTTGGCAGATATGCATGGTAAAGCGACTAAACCATTAATACCCTTCGAGTACACTTTAAAACACGTGAGAACGCATTCTCGTGGCGAGAAAGTGGGGGTAAGCTTTTAACTGGTTGTGACAATAATAAACTGTCAAATTATTATTGTATTGTATTTTCACTAGAGACGGTCGTTCCCATGTCCGTTTCCATTACCACTCCATTGATCATCACGCCTGATTGAAGATACCGGCGGATTACCTTCAGTAGAATTCGATCTTTGATCGTTTTCGCTAAGATCCCCATCAGTTTGTCGTGATTCACCTTGTCAAAGAATTTCTCTAGGTCTATATCGACTACCCAACGATATCCTTCTTTGATATAACCCTTTGCTTCCCTAACCGCATCATGTCCCCTTCTACCTGGGCGGAAACCATAGCTATGGTTCGAGAAGGTCGGATCAAAGATTTTCGTCAACACTTGGGCAATTGCTTGTTGGATGAAACGATCCGTCACGGTAGGGATCCCTAGAAGCCTTACTCCACCGTTCGGTTTCGGGATTTCGACTCGACGGACAGGTAAGGGCTTGTAGGTTCCTTCTCTCAACGACTGTCGAATGGAGTCCCAATTTTCGTAGAGGTGTCTTCGTAGGTCTTTTACGGACATGCCATCTACTCCGTGACCTCCTTTATTCTGTTCGACTCGTTTCAGTGCCGCCAGGAGATTTTCCCGTGACAAAATCATTTCCATCAACATTGATATCCTCTCCACGTGAACGAATTCTTCTATTTGTGCCATCTTCTGCTCCACCCTCTTGAAGTCCCCCGTGGATTCACCACTTCCTCCTTCAAGTAAGTCCTATCGGATTGTCTGCTTCCACACAGAAGATGAACGCCTAGCGATTCGTTCTCCTTAATTGTTCAGTCCTTCCTCTTCCATCTCGAGCTTGAAAGAGTACTATGACTTCTGCTGACTTCTGACTGTTCAGCTATCTATCACTAGATAGGTTACCAAGGTTACTTGGCGTGCCAGCCAGACCTCCCCGGGTAAGAGTGTAATCTTTCCTTCCATCCATCTGCTTCATTTACTTTGTATCACCTTCGGCAGAAAGGGCTTTGTTTTGTTGTGCAAACTCACCCAGTGATACCTAGCCCATATGAAGTTCGTGTTCCGAGAGACCTTAAAGTTTGCCGCTCGCTTCCTTCAGATTCCGCGTCGCCACGGACACCCTTGCGTTAAGCTAACTGCTACTTCTGCCTTCGCAGCTCGGGACTTTCACCCTATAGATTACACCCATGCCGGGCGCACACATAAAAGGGTTCAGACCCTAGATCCGAACCCTTAAAAGAAATTTGCTGCTCGTATTAGTCTTTTATTCTTTTACTTCTTTCTTTAAGAAACCGACCATAAGAGCTGTTACAAATGAACCAATTAAAATAGCAAGTACATATAACCATGGACTGCCGCTTATAAACGGGATGACAAATATGCCTCCGTGCGGTGCTGACAAACCAATTCCAAATACCATCGTTAACGCACCGGCAATTGCGGAACCTACGATAATCGATGGAATTACACGTCCTGGATCAGCTGAGGCAAAAGGAATGGCTCCTTCTGTTATAAAGGTTGCCCCCATAATATAGCACGTTTTTCCTGCTTCTCGTTCTGCTTTTGTAAACTTCTTTTTAAACAAAGTTGTTGCAATGGCTAGTCCTAATGGAGGAACCATACCGCCAGCCATAATCGCAGCATGCGGGGCGTAGTTTCCTGCATCAATCATCGCTAAACCGAATGTAAAGGCTGCTTTGTTGATCGGACCTCCCATATCTACAGCCATCATTCCCCCTAAAATCAAACCTAAAAGAACTAAGTTCCCAGTTCCTAAGCCTTCCAGCCAAGCTTTCAATCCATCGTTAATCGCTTTAACAGGATCATTCACCACATACATCATAATAAAACCTGTAATTAAAATACCGAATAAAGGATATAGTAAAACTGGCTTAATCCCTTCTAATGATTGCGGCAGCACCTGAAAGATTCGTTTTAAAAGAACGACTAAATATCCGGCTAAGAAACCGGCAATTAATCCGCCAAGAAAACCGGCCTCCCCATTTGCTGCCAAAAATCCTCCGACCATTCCCGGAGCAAATCCCGGACGATCCGCAATACTCATGGCAATAAATCCGGCTAAAACAGGAATCATTAATTTAAAGGCATTTTCCTTGCCAATAGTCATCAATGCTTCAGCAATCGGATGGTAAGATGGATCGTTCGGATCGAACGCTTTAATCCCAAAAATAAATGAAATGGCAATCAAGATACCGCCGCCAACGACAAATGGCAGCATGTTTGAAACCCCATTCATGAGGTGCTTATAAAATCCTTTTCGTTCTCCCCGTTGAAACGCTGAATTTGTTTCTTTTCCCGAAGCTTTGTAAATAGGTGCGTCTTTCTTTAATGCTCGTTCAATCAACTCTTTTGGTTGGCGAATGGCTTGTGCAACAGGGACTTCAATGACATGTTTGCCATCGAAACGGTCCATTTCCACTTGCTTATCTGCAGCCACAATGATTGCGTCTGCCTCTTCGATCTCTTCTGGCGTCAGCTTATTTTTGACACCGCTTGAACCATTCGTTTCAACCTTAATGTCAACGCCTAACTCTTTCGCTTTTGTCTTCAAAGCATCCGCTGCCATATACGTATGAGCAATACCAGTCGGACAAGCGGTAACGGCTAAAATTTTTCCTTTTTTAGAATCGGTCTGCTCGCTCTCTTCTTCATTTTCCTTTTCTTTTTCATTGATAATTCCAATGATTTCCTCAGCAGAATTGGCTGATTCAATTTTTTTACGAAACTCTTGATCCATTAACAATGTCGATAAACGGGAAAGTGTTTCTAGATGAGCATTGTGGACGCCTTCACTAGCTGCAATCATGAAAAACAAATGGCTGGGCTTACCATCTAAAGACTCAAAGTCAATGCCTGCTTTTGAACGACCGAATGCGATCGCAGACTGTTTAACTGCATTCGTTTTAGCATGCGGAATCGCTATCCCCTCGCCAATTCCAGTCGTACTTTGAGATTCACGAGCAAGGATGGCCTCCTTAAACGCTTCTTTATCGTGAAGCTTCCCTGCCTTCGCAAGCGTTTCTATTAATTCATCAAGTACTTCCATTTTGGTAGCAGACTGTAAATCTAATATAATCGTCTCTTTCGTTAATAAATCCGTGATTTTCATTACACAATCCTCCTTACCGATAAATTTCCAAGCGAATATTTGGAAGAAGCTGTTCCACGCTTTCCTTTGTACATAAATCTTCTGAAAATGCTGTTGCACTTCCGGCACTGACGCCGTGTTGGAATGCTTTGATCGCGTCATGGTTTTGAAAATAGGAGGCTAAGAAACCGGCAACAGTTGAATCCCCAGCTCCTACTGTATTTTTCACGTTACCTTTTGGGACTTTGGCCAATACGGTATGATCAGTATTAATCAATACTGCTCCGTTTCCTCCCATGGTAACGATTACATTCCTTGCTCCTTCATTTTGCAGCTTCTTTCCGTACTTTATTGCATCTTCTATCGTCTCAATGTTTACATGAAACAACTCTCCTAATTCGTGATGGTTCGGTTTTATTAAAAAAGGTCTCATAGGTATCAACCGTTTTAGACTCGGTCCTGATGTATCAACGACAAACGGTATTTCCCTTTCCTGACAAATCGATGCTATCGTCTCGTAAAAATTTTCAGGAACTGTTGGAGGCAAACTGCCAGCAAGCACTAAAACATCATTTTTATTCAAAGAAGAAATTTTTGATAATAGCTTTTCCTGCTTTTCTTTTGAGATGGCAGGTCCATTCCCGTTAATTTCCGTTTCTTGATCTCCTTTCAGCTTTATATTGATCCGGGTAGGCTCTTCCACCTCAGTGAAATCAATGGCAATATTTTCACTAATTAATGCATTCTTAAGAAAGTCTCCTGTAAAACCGCCTGCAAAACCTAATACAACACTATCGATACCAAGGCGTTTCAATACGCGGGACACATTGATCCCTTTTCCTCCCGGGAAGTAAAGTGTTTCTTCCGCTCGGTTCAATTCTCCTATTTTTAAGTGATTAATACGGACGTGATAATCAATCGATGGATTTAAGGTAACCGTATAAATCATGATTATTTCACAACCTTTACTGCGGTTTTGGCTGAAAATTCTTCTAAGATTTCTTGATCAATTTCATCTGTAATAATGACGGCATCATTTAAATCTGTAATTTTTGAAAAGGTAAATTCATTAAATTTTGTATGATCAGCCAGAACAAATGACTTTTGTGAGAGATTCATTGCGAGGCTTTTCACAGCCGCTTCTTCTGGATCAGGAGTTGTATAACCAAACTCAAGGTGGATGCCGTTAACACCCATAAAGGCCTTATCAAAACGATACGATTGCAGCCCCTCTTGAGCCCCCTTACCGATGAGAGCTCTTGTGGTCTTTTTTACATAACCACCCGTTAAATAGGTTTCGATATTTTGTTCAAGCAGTGCTTCCAAATGGGTTAATCCATTTGTTACTACTTTTATTTTTTGAGCAGAAATGTACGGGATCATTTGAAAGGTGGTTGTACCCGCATCCAGATATATACAATCACCATCTTGAATGAGACTCGCTGCATATTGAGCGATCATCCGCTTTTCTTCTAAATTCTTTGTCGATTTTTCGGAGATGCTCAGCTCTTCACTTCTTTGTTGAAATAAGGAAGCTCCGCCATGAACTCTCTTTAACTTTTTTTCTTTTTCTAATTGGCTTAAATCTCTTCGAATCGTAGATTCTGACGAAGAGGTTGCCTCCACCAATTCTTGAATTTTGACGACTCCCTTTTGTTCCAACAGCTCTAAAATGATCCGGTGTCTCTCTGGTGTTAGCAACCTTATCAACTCCCATCTGGATGTTTTCTCTTTCTCTAATTTCATTATAGTGTAAGCACTTTCGAAAATCTATCATTTTTTATCAAAAACATTCAAAAATGATCATTTTGTGACAAAAATCAGTCACAAACGATCATAGGGCAAGTCCATTTAATCCAAAACGAGAAAAAAAGGAATCTTCTACATCATGTTCGCCGCCAATAAAATAACCCTTTCTCCTACAGACATCTGTCAAGGAGAAAGGGTAGTAAATAAGTTATGAAAAACGTTGCCCTACGTGTTGTGAACCAGTCCGAATGAATGAGATTTAAGTTCTTATAGTTAAGATAAAAACTATGTTTATGGAGTTCTGCCGATTCCTGCGAAAGTTATTGCTTCAATTCCTCATTGTTAAGATAAAAACATCTGCTAACTCATCTATTTTCCGTCTCAAATCAGCAGGTTTCAATTCCTCATAGTTAAGATAAAAACTGGTCGAAAAAGCGCATCGTGAAAAACGACCGAAATGTTTCAATTCCTCATAGTTAAGATAAAAACAATGGCTGATGAACGAACAGCATTAGCAAAACAAATGTTTCAATTCCTCATAGTTAAGATAAAAACTTCAACTAGCTGAAAAAATAACAAACAGTCAACAAGAGTTTCAATTCCTCATAGTTAAGATAAAAACAACGGTCATAGATACACGTTGGTTGTAAAAGATTTGTTTCAATTCCTCATAGTTAAGATAAAAACTATGTCAAAAAATAAGTACAAAAAACGTACACAGTTGTTTCAATTCCTCATAGTTAAGATAAAAACTTTCTCATATGAAAAAGATGGTCACAAGTTTATTATGTTTCAATTCCTCATAAATTATAACATTTATCTTGTGAATTGTTGCTAATTTTTAAAACCCTTGAAAATCAAGGGTTTTTCTTTTTCATCTCAGCGTAAATCCGAGTGAATTTTATGCCCTCCAAATAGCTTTTGCCCCCAATTTGTCCCCCGTATCTCAAACAAAAAATAATTTAAAGGCTGGCTTATCGCACCTCTTTTTTAACTTATCTAATCGTGACTAAATTCCCTAATTCCATACTATAATTGTCAAAAAATATGCCAAAAATCACATGAAAAGGTTTATAATGGAATCAAAAATGAAGGAGGTTTTTAAATGTCAGCTTTTTTGGGAGCAATAGGATTTATAGGTTTGATAGTCGGTATTGTTTTAATGATCGTAGGATGGATTAAAAAGAAAAAATATAAAGGCGGATTAATTGCTTTAGTTTCACTTATTTTATTTATTATTGCTGTGGCTACTACGCCAAATAATGAGAAGCCAATAACTGAAAAAGCATCGGGTGAACCAGCTGTTCAAAATAAAAAAGAAGATGTAACTTGGGAAGAAAAAGTAAAAGAAGTGGCTGCAAAGGATGCAACTGAAACGGAAAAGTTTGATGAAATCAGTTTGTATGCAAAAGATTACAAACCTACAAAAGATGAAATAAAAGAATTCGAGAATTATATCATCCAAGAATACAAAGATAAAAAATACATAATGGATATATCCAATCATGAATATATGTTGGGCAATATTTTTAAATCTCAAGTTGTTGAACAATATTATGATGAAGGGGAACCAATGAAAGACTTCGCTTTTGATTTTTGGCAAAATTCTAAATACAACTATCGTGGTGTGGAAAACATGACCAGTGAAGCTACTTTATCAAATGAGGAACAAATGGATAAGGCACTGGCGGAAATGGGGAGATGAATATGACAAATCTAAAAACATTAAAGGGGTTTCTCTATAAGCCGAAAAAACGACTTATGAGATAGCCCCTTATTTAATTAAAATATCACATTCCAAGTTTTCGGACCAACGATACCGTCAGCTTTCAATCCATGGCGGCGCTGATACGCTTTAACGGCAGCTTCTGTTTTTGGTCCGAAAATGCCGTCCTGTGTTACACCAACAGCACGTTGGATACGTTGAACATCTTTTCCTCTTGATCCACGTTTAATCAAATGACCAGGATAAGGAACAATAGCTTTTCTGGATCCAGATGAAGATTTTTGACTTACAACCTCATCCAATTTTGCTTTCGTTTTCGATCCGACAATCCCATCTACTAGCAAAGAAAACCTTCCCTGAAACGCTCGTACAGCTTTCAAAGTTTCGTCTCCAAAATGACCATCAGCACCATATCGCGGCAACGGGAATCCAGCTTTGATAAGCTTTTGCTGGATTTCTTTGACTGCTGGTCCTTTGTCTCCGTAACGGATTAAATTATCAGATGGTATAACTGATTGGTTTGCAATTTTAGTCTTTGGTTTTATTATGTTAACCTTATCATCTGCATTCCAATTAATATAGTAGTTTAAAACGTTATTAATAAACTCATCCCATGTAACCCCATTTGGCTCTAACCACGAATGAGGATCAGAACGTCGCTGAGGGTCTAATGTTTTATGAGCGACAATGTGTTTGTTAGGATTCAGATTGAATTTGCGGCATAGATACGCATGATACCAAACATATTTATCATATGCTTTTTTAAAGTCTCCTGTACGACACAATTCAACACCGATTGCTGCATCATTTGCATTGTATCCAAATAATTTATTATCCATAGGTTTTTGATATTGAACATGCCAAGCTTTTTCATCAAGAGGAATGATTTCAAGAATTTTTTGATCATCAATAAACGCATGTGCAGAGGCTTTTGGCTGATTATTATTAAAATAATTAAAATGATCGTCCGCATCTGCTTTGTTGTTGGCAGTCTCGTGAGAAACGATGAATGTTGGTTTCCCTTTTACGAGTTTAGCACCACTTCGAGCATCCCCTTTTCGAATATATCTTCTTTCAATTTGATATTTATTTGAAATGGCCATTATTGATCCTCTCCCTTCCCGCTATCATTTTCATTTTTCATTTGTTCAAATCGATCAGATAAAAACTTCGGCACTGAAACACCTAACTTCCCAAGATTCTCAATAATCGAGATCCCTTCTGTCGCGATCAAAAAGAAAATCATTGAATTTCGCATAAAATGGGAACCATTTCCTGTGATAATGTCCAGTTGATTTGAAATAATGACAAGGGATAACATGGCTCCTTTCTTACCAAGTCCTTTTAATGCTCGTTTAGAACTGACTTCTTTATCGTTGAATCCTGCTATAACACCTGTTACATAATCAACTGTCATGAATATTGCTAGAGCAATGACCAAGTTATCCAATCCTCCTAACAAAAAAGCGATGCTAGCTGCAGCACCGCCGGCGATTGTGGTATATAGTGTGTCTGTGTTTTGTTTCATTGTAATACGCCCCTTTCAAGTAAAATAAAAAGAGCCATTATAGGCTCTTTAGGCTCTTATTTTTTATTTTTATCTTTTTTCCAAAGGAAAAATCAAACCTATTGTCGAAATATGGTATGATCAAAAAACAATAACAGAAAGGAGAATTTTAATGTCAAAGGATAAACCAATCAAAAAAATTCACCATTCAGTAAATAAGCCTTCCTTTAGAGGACCAAGACCTAATAATGCTACACCTTCTGTGGAAAAACCTTCTGTGGAAAAACCTTCTTTTAAACAAGAATCTACTTCTACTCAATCGGGGAAGAAGTAGATTCTTCTGAACAAATTGCTTCTTTAATTTTTTTACTGTCATATATTTTTACATATGTCCCTGTTCTAGTATCTATAAATGTCCTAGATACAGGGATTTTATGTTTGTGTATAAGATTAGTATAAAAATCAATATCCCTTAAAAATATATTTCTGTCAGGTTCAAACGGACGAGAAACTTTTTCAATTTCTCCTTTTATACTTTTTTCTTCTTCCCCAATTTTGCCATACTCAACAACTTGAGGTTCGTTTTTTAAGAAAACTTCATCCCAAACAGAAGGAGTTTTAGAGAATTCAGCCACCCCTCTCAATTTTCGAACACAATTTATAATTTTTAAGTGGATAGGATATAAAAACATAGACCATAGTACTCCAAAAGCAAAACTAACGAAAACACTTAATATTAAAAATGAAGTCAGAAATAACAAGTTGCCAGAAACGTTTTGTAATTCTTCAATTGACCAAACGGGAAATTCCATTATTCTTGAAAAATATAATAACCCATTATATAAGGCCAAAGTAGATACCGAAACCGGTAACCATAATAGTGCCGATATAGCAGTTAATTCAATTGTTGAGTGTTTAACTACAGGATTGATGCCAAATGATTGAATCCAAAAATACAATAGGAAACCTGGAAGTATAAATACCACCGTTGATAAGAAATTCTCCATTCAATCACCTCATTAAAATTTTATTCGACACACTAGTTCGAACTCCTTTAGCAATGCAAAAAAAATACACTATTCGGCAGGTGCTTCTGTATTTGAAATCAATTCCGTATGTCCTTGCTCTGTTAAGTATTTATCAATTCCCGCTTTTAAGTCAGGCCTTTTTCTAATAACATAATCGTAAGAATAAGCACGTCAATTGGTTTCCTGCGTATAAATAATCTAATGCACTTATTTCTGACGTTTGAATTTTAGCGCTCCACCCTCCAAATAAATAGGAGGCTAGAGCGCCTCCGATAGAAACAACCGTTTTAAAAATATGATCCATGTTTTCATCTCCTCACAAAAAACAAAATAAAAATCAGCACCTAAAACGGTATGCTGATTTAGAAGCTGTTTACTAAATCTATGACATATCCTCTCGTATTTTCCCTACAATTACATTATCGACTACTAAAACCTTACCCCCACTAATTTGATACGGTAATTCTAACATATGTGGAACATCAACAATTATACCCGTTCCGTTTAGATCATCATCAAGTATCTGAACCCTAAAACCGTTTTCAGTCGAATAATAAAAAACGGCTTTAAAAACCTGGGGAATATTTTGAACAAACTTGATTCCATAAACTTGCTTTTCGTTATTTTGATTAGAAATGGTTATTAATATTGCTTCCATTCCACTTGGAAACCATTGTTCTGCTATTATATCCTTTATCTCATCCCAATTAAAACTATAACCATCCGGAAAAAAATCAGGATGATATAATGTTACGGTTATAGTGTAATCGACATATTCTTTTTTTAGGTTTAAAAATAGTCCCAAATAACTGTCAGGTTTTACGTATTCAATTTCTGCGACAATATCATCTTTAGTCGCATTATTCTTTAACTGTACACCATCTAAATTCAAGCAGTTTATATCACCAAATCTAAATTCACTTAACCAATAATTATTTGCAGTTGGATCAGTCTCTTTTTCTCCTTTCAACTTATCACGGATATAGGTTGTGATATCACGAACAACATTTCCAATCTGCACGAACGGATTTATTCGTTGAAAAGGGTTATAGTCACGTGCAATGATCCTTAATCTTCTATCAATCTCTAGCAATGGGTCATATGTGCGAACAGTATCACCGATTTCGACTTTAGCTAAATTCTCATAACCCTCAATTCCCGATTGTGCCAAATCAAGTACATCGACTCCTAAAGACACTTTCGGTTCTTCCCCAGTAGTATCTATTTCTTCTGTTACTCCGATAAGGTTCTCACCAAGTTTAAATTCTAAGCCGTTATCAGCGCCCCTGCGTTTTACTAAATGTACAGTGAATTTTTCCCAGATTAGCTCACCGCCAACTAAATTTGCAAGCTCGATTATAACTCCACGTCTATTATCGCTATTTGGTTTAATATACACTGTACTTGAAAACTCTATATTCCCCACTTTGAAAGGTGTGCCATTTAATAGAGTACTTAACATTTCATGTGGGGATGCTTGACGTTCTGCGAATGGTAATGGATATTTCTTTTTATCATTCAATTGATAAGAAATATGTTCACATTCAACACGCATAGAAACTGACGAACCACGTTGTTTTATGATCTTTCCGATCTGAAAGTATTCGTTATCCACCTCAATGATGTGGCCGTTATGAATATTTTTCGTTTTATTATCGAATACAGTTTCGAAAGAAAACGTATATCCAGCATTTATTTCTTCGCTAATTAGCGGATTAATGACATTACGGATTACGGTTTTTCGCAGAAGAGTAGAAGGATCTACAATAAAAATAACATCGCCATTTTGAGTATTCCAAGTGATATCTGGGAGAACTTGGACATTTGATTTGGCTTGTATATCAATCAAAAGAATTTCATTTGCCATCTAAACCACATCCTAATCTAATGACACTGTCAAGCCCTCAATCGCAATTTGTACACCTACGCCAGCATCTGCAACAATTGCCGTATCTAACTGTTTGTAAAAAAGTATATTCCCACCTGTAGCACTATCCAAAATCCCAATGTGAGTGATGATACCATATCCATTCTCAGACGATGGGAATTCTATCAAATTAGTATTTTTTACTGTACCATCTACTGCACTACTAAATATAACTACTTGACGCTCATATGCTGGGTCTGAGACTTCTACTCCTTCCGTCCCTGCTTCGGTTGGATCAGAGGTAAACAGTGCCACGTATAATGTAGTTGGACCAGTAAAAGTGCCTTTGTTCAGTACTGCCGCTAATAATTGATTTTCAAGATAATCTGTCATTGACATGTTCATTTACCTCCTAAAAGGATATGGTTCACACCTGAAATTCACTGTAAATTCTGCAATTTCTTCAAAATCTGCCAACTGTTCAAGAGTGATGTTTGTAGATGCCTTCCCCATGTAATAATAATTGGGGTCGTCATCAAAAATTAAAGGGGCTCTGTCATTTGTTGTAAGCCAAGCCCCGATTTGCCTTGCTGTACTATATAATTCTTGTACACTATTTTTATTTAATAAAAAATAAACTTCTATGGTAATGTCTTTTGCAGATTTATCGGGGATAAGAATTGATCCATCCCGATGCGGAATATCCACATAAGTGTCTTTTAATTCGGGCATGATAGGACGCTTAGAACCTGTATAAATCAATCCAAACGAACTGGAATGTACGCTATTGAAAGTTATTCCTTTCATGCTCTTCCACTTCCCCTGTTTGTTTTTTGCTGCAAATTATATAGTTCTCTTGCTGTGTATTTAACGGTTTTACGTGCAACAATTTCGCCATCAATTGGAATAGAAATATCTAACTGTATAATTCTATTTGTACCAATATCAATGGTATTAGCGATTGCGTTACCAATAGCACCAAGCGTTTCGTCATTAAGTGGTAACACCGCTTCTGGTCCGGCTTCGCCTGCACCTTGTAACACACCGTTATTAATTCCAAATATAGTAGGCCTTGTAAAAATAGCCCCTTTTGCGTTCCATTTAACCCCTATTGTCGGAACCGATATATCTGGAGGGGTTAAGTCAAATTTTCCTTTAATATAGAATTTCGGTAATTTAGGAAGAGATATTTTTGGAATTTTTAACTTTAAGTTAGAAAAGAATCCCTTAATTTGGTCAACAATATCCCCTATTTTCTCCTTCGCTGTTTGGAATGGTTTAATAATTTTATCTTTAGCCGATTGCATGATTTGTCCGGCTTTATCTCTTAAATTATTGAATTTACTAATTCCTCCATCTTTAAGTTCATTTACACGATTTACAAAATTAGACTTTAATTCAGATACCCTATTAACCACATTATCTTTAAAATTTCCTATTGTATTACCCGCTTTTTCCCTTAACTCACTGAATTTGTTAGCGGATCCCTCTTTTAATTCATTAATTCTATTCACAAAATTTTCTTTTAATTCGCTTGCCCGATTTGCGACATTTTCTTTAAAACTTGTAATTGCATTGCCAGCTTTATCCTTTAATTCATTGAATTTGTTGACTGCTCCATCCTTCATATTATTAAACCAGTTTACAAAATTGCTAGATAAATTAGATGTTGTTCCACCTAACCATGATATAAATTGATTCCATTTCTCTCCTATCCAATCAGTAATTTTACCCCAGTTTTGAATGATTAAGATGATTCCTGCAATTGCAGCTGCAACACCTGCAATAATTCCTATGATTGGTAATAATGGTATTTGTAATGCTGTAAAAGCCGCTGCTACACCCATTATTAAAGGTGTTAATGCAGCGGCAACGGCGATGATGCCGCCAAAAACAGTGATAAATGTTTGTACTGGTCCAGGCAATTTACTAAACCACTCGCTTAACTTTGCTAGTCCATCAATGACGGGAGTCAATGCACTGATTAAATTTTCACCAATCGGTTTTAATGCTGTTTGCAACTCTCTAAGAGATGATTCCCATTTTTCACCCGGACTTTTCTGAGACATCTCTTCGGCTTTTCCGTTTACATCATCCATACCTTTCCCAATTTCTAAAAGAGACAGACTGCCTTCAACACCTAAGTCCTCAAATTGGGTACCCAATTCCGTTAGAGCCGCCTGTTGTTCGGTCGGATCCATTTTTTTGATATCTTTTTGTATGCTGGACATAACATCCGCCATTGTTGCTTTCCCGTCTTGCCACTTCCTAAATAAACTTTGTGTACCCTCAGAAAATATATCCATTTTTTCCTCAAATGTTCCGTCGCCGAACCCAATTTGTAACTCTTTTACAGCGTCTGCAACCTTATCCGTGTTGAATGCTCCGTTTTTAAGTCCGTTATCAAGTATCTGGAGCATCTGATCGGCGCTTATGCCCGCGTCTGCAAACAACGGAGCATATTCATTCAGGGTATCCAAAAAGTCATCGGATCGATTGAGCCCATTCTGAAACCCAGCAGCAATTAGATCCATAGCTTCTCCACCTGAAATTCCAAAAGCAGTCATCATCTGCTGGGCAGCACGAACATTTTCATTTACATCTGTATCGGTTCGTTTGGCTATTGTCGTGATCTGATTAGTCAATTTTTCTAAGTCTGTATCATTTAAATCGCCAAAAGATCGCTTGACAAGCATGACTGCTTGCCTCGCTTCATCAACCGACTCAACGACTCCATGTTTAAAAACATTTTCGACGACGCCGTTTAATTTTTCTGCTTCTTTGCCGGTTATGCCCAAATTTGCCTGTAAATAAGTTTGAGAATCACCAAACTGCATGGCACTATCCATTGCACTTTTTCCAATGTCAATTAATTTATCCGTTAAACCTTGTAGTTGTTCAGACGCTTCCATAAGGTTGTTTAGATCTAGCTTTTTTTCAATGGATTCTAACCCATCAGCCGCTTTTTTTCCGCTGTCCTCGATATTTTCCAACGAGTTACTAAAATTCTTTAAAGTCGTTTTTGCGCCATTGAGTTTAGTTTCTAACTCCATGACTTCCCGGCTGTTTTCGCCATAGACTTTTTTCGCTTGATCAAGTTGTTTTTCAAGATTTTCTACAACACGTTCAGTCAAACTCATCTGTTCACGTAGTTGTTTTTGGGCAAGTTCTATTTTTTGTGCTTCTGTCGCATTATTACCAAGTTCTGCGCTTTGTAATTTAAAAGATGATGTAAGTTTTTTCTGCTCCGACTCTAGCGTTTTACTTTCGTCTTGTAATTTAGACAAGGTTTCTTTCGCTTGTCCTGCATCAATCGCTTGTTCCGACAGACCTTCATTTACCCGATCAAGGGATTTTTGCAACGACATTTCTGCACGTTCGGCGTCTAGCAACTTCGAATACATCTGTGCCAATTGCCCAGTTGTCGTTTTTGTATCTTTGGACATTGCATCATATTGTGTCCGTAACAATTCAGTACGTTTTCGGGCTGCTTCCATTTGTATTTCAAGTTTTTTCTTTTCGGCAACCAGCTTTTCAGTCACTGATGCATCTTGTCCCATAGCTGCAACATGATTTTTATATTCTTTGGCAGCGGTGTTCATAATAGCGTTGATTTCCCGCAATGTTTTTGCATATTGAACCTGCCCATCCATTTTAAAATTGAGGACAACATTTTTCGCCTTATCTGCCATTTAGAATCACCTTACTTCCTATACAGAGGAGTTTGGTCGATGTAATAAACTTTCTTTTCGGGTTTTAACGCATCGGGGTTCGTATATCGTAAATGCATAATAAATTGCTTTAACAAATGGGCTGGTGTGATGTTCCAAAAATCTTCCATACTCAAACCCAAAATCGTATTTCCAACATAAAAATAAAAGTCCCAATCCAGTTCTGGTGATTGAGACTCACTTTGTCCAATTAACTTTTTTTTTCAGTTTTGAGTTTTTCTATATCAGACTTTTGGAAGTTCTGGTTATTGAAGATGTTTAAAGCCGTTTGAAATATATCCGGTAAATCACTTAGAGGAATTGCTCCCTCTATTTCTTTCGGTGTACACTCTGTTCCTCCGCTTCGTATCATTGCGAAAATTAGCGCATACATCAGATTTGTTTCTTTTTTCCCTAGTTGAACCGTGCCTTTTTGAAGCATTCGGTTAACATCTCTTTCCCACACATGGTACGGTTTTCCATATGCCTCTTCAATATACGGAAAAGATTTCATCGTAAAAATAACTGGAATTTCGACACCCTGAATTCGTATTGTATTTCGATTGATGTTAACATTTACGAGATCACTTAGTTTGGCCATTCATTATCACGCTCCAAATAAAGTGTCTAATTGCGATTCATCATAAACAACCTGGGCAATAAATTGTTCTTCGGTAATGTCCGCACCTTCCCGACCGGTATCTAATTCTATTTCAGAAACATCGTTGTAAAGCAACGGATCCGCTGTAATTGTATAAGCAACATCGTTAATCGTCATTTCATCATTTTGTGTCGCAAAACTTTCTTCCGATGGAGAAATCGAGCAATTCGGATACCAACGCAAAAGTTTTTGGCCATCCGAAAGAGGGAAAACTAATCCAATCGCAAATTTCGGAAATTCTTTTGGACGCGAATCCGAAAAAGATACCCCACGGATAGGATTTTTCCCAAACATCTTATCTTTCACAACCCTGCTTAAGCCGGCCAGATTGAAAGCTAAAGTATAGTTAGTGTTCTTCGTAATATTAATAATTTTTTTGTTTGACGCCCATTTTGTAAAATTTGTAATGTTTGGTGTGATCGTCACATCGGTAATATTGGTTTGTGCATAAACATCTGTTTCATAGGTCGGAGCAGTTTGTGTATCACCGGGATCTGTTTGAAAACAAATATATAAATCTTCCACTCCAACTGTATATTGAATGGGTTCATTTATTTTTGGCATGTTCATCATCCTTCCATTTTCATGAGTATTTTATTAGCCATGATATCGGCTATTTTGTCACCTTCAGCATCAAAAGTGTTTTGAACAAAATGCCGTCCTTTGACTTTACCTCGTCTGTTTGCTTTTTTATGTCCGTGCTCAACCAAATGCCAATACCAAGCGTTATCGCCAAAAACAACTTGCACCACATCTTTTTGAACGACAACTTGCAAACTATCTCTTAAATTCCCTGTGTCAACCGGAATCCGTGCCCGTAATTTTTGCACAAAGTAATTAGCGGCCTCCTCTAAAACTTCTAAACTAACCTGATTATCAACTTTAAGCAACGTATTAATTTCTTCCAAAGCTTCGAGAAACCCGTTATTGTTTTGCATTCCAACACCTCACATAGGTAATAAATTGTGTAACGGTAGCGTCGTTTTCGTCATAAGGAATCGTTTCGAAAGGCTCGTAATAAACTTTGTTTTCATTCAACACATTTTTCAAGGATTCTAGATCTTTTTCCGTTCCATCGGTTACAACTGCAATTTGATATAACGGAAGATCATATAAAACCCCATCAGAAGCCCGACGATGTTGTTCGTTCACAAACTCATACTCAATATAAGGATAAGTTGCATTTACCGGTGCCGAATCTCGATAAACAGGAAGACCGGAAGATTTCAAAATGGTCCTTAATTGCTCGAAACTAATCTGCATAGGATAAACTCAACTCCATGATGCGATCCTCTTCCCGGACATAAACCCGCTCGATGTTATAGATGCGATCGCCAATTTTGACACGGTATTCTTTTTGATTGTTTTCAACATCGCGATCCATACGGACTTCGATCTTTTTCATGATTTCTTGTGCATCTTTGAAAGTGAATTTGTCGGTGGCCGTGACGCCGATGTTGTTATATTTCATATCGCGAACTTTCGGATACCCCATAACAACACGATCGGTTTCCGGGTCGATGACTTCACCAACCGTGCACAATTCAGCAGTCCATTTAAGCTTATTCGTCTGTCGACTCGGCATCCCAAAACACCTCCTGGATCAAGAAAGGTGTTAGTGCGTTCAATGCTTCACCTAGTTCTTTTTCTGAAACCCGATATTCATAAAAAATGCCGGCAACCATGATAATAAGCCATTCATCTTCTTTACCAGTAGCACTTTTTAAGTATTTTTGAGCACGTGTGATATAAAAAGAGAGTATGGTGTCATCCATGCCCTCTTCCCAGTGAATATGTGATTTTAATTTTTCTATTAAATCATTCATAGGCTATTCCCCCTGACTAGGAGCAGTCGCACCAACTTCATAACGATACACAGTCGGTTCAAGCGGGCTGTAAATCAACTGACCGTCTAACAGGTTATAGATTTGAAATCCAACTTTATTGGTGCCAGAGAATTTCTCAACAAGACGTTGCAATTCCATGGCCCCAATCACATCTTGAATGTGGAACGAGCTGAAATCGCCGAAATAGAATACTGGTTTTGTTGGATCGGTACCATCAGCTGCATCGGTAAAATCAAGTGGATGACCAAGCAATTTGTAACCAACACCATCAACGGCTTCATGAAGCAAAGGACGACCGGTTGTGTCAGTCATGTCCTCCAAAATGGTTAATGCAGCACGGTTAACAATCCACATAGACTTTTTAAGGACCTCAGTAACAGGTTGACCTTTAAGCTTAACAAGCTGGCTGTAAAGTTTTTGAGAGTAACCTGCAGCTGTGATATCAATTGGAGTCGATTCATAATAAGGAACAGCTTTCTTTTCAAGTGCACCCGGATTTTCATTACCAACATCATTGCCTTTGAACATGTAAGAAATTTCCTTACGCACGTATGCTTTTTTGAGTTCCTCGATTACAATATCTTCAATTGGTGCACCAGACATTTTTAATAGTTTCTTAGTCACTGTTGCTAATGCATCAAATTCAGCAGGGTCCAATAGAACTTCATCAAATTCGATATCAGTTTCAGGAATTTCGTCACCGGCAGCACGTTCCTTTTTGCGTACATTGGCGTCCGCTTTTTTAACAAGAACAGGCCATTTTACATTCCCTTTTGTAGGATGTACTGAACCGTATTTCCGCAATAAGTTTTCTTCTTGTGCGTAGGTGATAATTTCACTGGCAATAACTTCTGGAATGGTAACAGAACCATTTCCTGCTTCAATACCGAGTGAACGAGCTTCTGCTTCGTTAATTTGACCAACTACAAACTTCGCGAATGCGGAACGAATTTCTTTTTCTCTTTGCTTAGTGGATTTATGGCTGCGAGTGGAAAGACCTGCGGCAATTGCTTTCATTATGCCATCACGTTGCTCAGTTGAAATACCTACAAAACGTTGTTCACCTTCTCCGGATCCATCACCTTCGCCGTCTCCTTCTCCATCTTCCAGATCACCATCACGGCCTTCCACGTCGCCGTATCCAGATGTTCCTTCTCCTTCTTCTCCGGATCCTTCATCTTGACCACCTTCACCATCATCACCCATGGCGGCAAGTTGATCAGCAATTTCTTGTAATTGATCGGCAAGCTCCTGCACTTCTTTTTGAACAGCTTCTAAATCTTCAGCACGAACTTCACCTTTTTCCAATTTTGTACGCAGTTCTGTTAAACGTTCTTTATTTCGTTTTTGTAAAGCTAAAAGTAACTTTTTATTCATCCTTCAACAACTCCTTAATCTGATTTATTAATTTAATGCGTTTCTCTACTTCTTCACCTATTTCTTTGCTCCGCACCAAAGATACTTCTGTATCTGCATAAGCAGGCAAACTTACGATTGATATTTCAAAGAGATCAACATCTTTTAACGTTCTTAAAGCTGGCTCAACAGAGTAATCCCATTCTTCTTCGACAGGAATAAATCCAAAAGAACATTGATTGATGTCACCACGTTTTAAGCTCTCCACTAAATCACGGGCAACCGTTGTATTTGGTAATTCTATTTCAAATTTTAAGCCGCGTTCATCCTCGGATAACATCAAAGTTCCGCTTTTCGTGCGACCCAAAACATTAGCCCAATCATGATTAAACAACGCCCGGATATCGCCATTTTCAAATAGAGTGCGTGAAAAAGCACCAGGAGCAATGACTTCATCAAAAAAATCACAAATCTTTGTTCTTGAATTAAACACGGCAGCGTAACCGCTTATTTTTATCGGTTCATTTTCTGTGGCTTCCCTCGTTTGAAGATTGGTGATGTCAATTGTCCGGACTTCCCTCTTCATTGTTTTCATCACCTCCCTTCAAGGAATCATCTGTTGCCTTTTTCATTTTTGATAAGTCATTTGAAATATAAATGGATGTACTTTCAGGTGTATTTTGTCTAGGGAATCCAAGCATATCTGCAACCTCATCTGGTGTCGTAATACCCGTTCGAACGATGTTATAACCGATATTAGTTTTAGTGCTATAAGGTACAAAGTCTAATATATTAATTTTGAATTTAATTCTCTTATCCGAATTTGGACCAAAAAATAAAACCGATAAATGCTCTTCAAAATTTCGCATTATCGGTTTAACCGCTTTGTTATACAAATACATCATGGCTTTTTCCAAATCCGATTTTATAAGCGCTTGGTAAGTCTCCACATTGATTCCCAAAAATTTACCCAAATCCTTTTTGTAGACATTCAGGTAAGCGAGTATTTTTTCATCTTCAATTGGGCTTTGTAAGGTGTCGATTTCATAACCTTTGCCCAAAGGAATCATTTTAACGGTGTTTGTATCACTTATTTGTTCCAATTGGTCCAAAATCGCTTTAATAAGTTTCGACTGTGCCGCATTTTGTGGATTAATATGTGCATCCAATTTTAGCAAAAACGCAAGCAAACCACCTTTTTTGTATTTATCGTTCAGGACCTTTTCCGCGGACATGACGCCTTCCAAGGTATTTCTTCCAAGTTGTAGGATCCCGACACCACGTAAATGATTGGTGCCAATATTTTTTATATGTCGTATCATAACAGCCGGTATCTCTGTACCGTTAATTTTAAAGTGCTCGATTAGTCTATCATCCAATTCAGTGTAAACATTCGCTGCCAAATGTAACCTATCGCCATCAAGGACCGGAAACACTTCACCTTGCAATAAATAAGTGTTCGTCATCAGCTTTATAAACTCCGATTGTGTTAAGTAATTGTTTGGATTTCTTAATACATTTAACACTGGGTCACTACGGATTTCCTTTCCGTCTTTATCTTCAACAATGATTTCAGCCAACATTAATTGATTCGAAATATCTTGCAGAAGTTCATAAACGTCGGATGACTCAAGTATGCTTTCATCTGTAACATATCGCCCACCATAACGGGCAACACTCGAATAAATTTCTTCAAACCATCCACGCTTTTCTATTTGCCTGTATAAAAAATTTGAAAATCGGTCTCTTAAACCCAAACTATCACCGCCTTTCAATTTCATAATAAAAAGCCACTCATTATTGAGTGACTTTAGATACTTTTTTCAATTTCATTCCATTCTGTAACCAAATAATCTTCTATCGCTTGGTCCAATCTTATTCTTATATCTGTTAACCCCATCGTATCCTCTAACATCATTAATTTTAATTGACATGCAGATATAACACTTGAAAGTTTGTATCCGTGTTCTGTACTTCGATATAATATCGACTGTAATTTAATAAAGTTCGTATTTAATTTAGAAATTATAGGGTCTGAATTTGACATAGGTTTATTACCTCTAACACCTGCATTTTTATCGAGTATAAAAGAATCAATCAATGAAATTGAAGTTATTGCTAATTCTTTTAATTCTTTTAATTCTTCAAGTCTTAAATTAACTAAAGTCGTAGACTTCCTGTTTTGCTTAGCTTGCTTGTGTGTAAATATTAATGAAACTAATGTAGAACAAAATGTTAAAAATGAAACTATAGTCGCTACACCTGCCCATTGAAAGTTCCCATTAACGTCGAATAAAATGTTGGATAGTATCATTATTTAATCCCCCTTTACTAGGTATCTTAGCAAAGGAGCAACTTTATTAAAATATCCTCACCTATAAATTTCACTAATTAATTCATCCATACCCTCATCACTTATTTCCATCATGTGTAAACTCTCTTTATGGCCGATTAAAAAAGCCGCAAAACCATCAATGTGTTCAGGTGATTTACGTTTACTCGGTGTTTTTAAGTTGTTGATATTTGTAACGATTTTGGCATTACTTGCACAAAAAATTAACAGTGGATTGTCGGTAATAACCGCCGGCACCGTTTCACCGTTCAATACCCGATCCTGTAACAGCAGCACTTCGAAATCATCAAACGGCTCATTCATTACAGCTGGGTACTGCGGCACTTCCACGCACTGGATCCCGAACATCTCCCACCGCTCCACTAACTTTTCTGCAAGGGCAGGGTCATAATTAATCTGTCTTAAATCAAAGTTCTCAAAAACCCACTGAATATATTCGTCCACCATATCCTCATCTACTGTTTTGCCTGGACAAAGTGTAACGTAACCATGTTTTGCTAGTTCTCGGTATGGAACGTTTCTCTGTTGTTCTTTTTCTTCAATACCAAACTCTGGAATAAAGTACATTTGTTTCACTTTTAAGAGGGGACGACCATTATCATCAAATGTTGGAATGTTGATACTCACACACGTTAAATCTGTACGTCTTGATAAATCCACCCCAACAGCACAGGTAAGACCTTCAATGTCTCCAAGGTCAGGCACCAGCATTTTTTCCAATTGATCCATTTCAAAATACGTATCCGCATAATTCACAAACACATCCAAGTGTTTAGAAAGAAACTCTGCTTTATTAAAACTGTTCTTTTGTGCTTCCTTAAATGCATTCTCCAAAAATTCCATATTAACGGAAACATCAATATTTGGATTTACCATTCTCCAAACTTTCCGATCTTCCCAATTATAACCTTTGTTCGGCTCGTAAATCATACCAAACCAAGAATCGTCATTGTCATTTTTAACAACATCTTTGACATAAGCATAGATTTGAGCCCCTAATGAACCCGGTTGTTTCCCGGCTGTCGTAGTGATAAGATTTAATGGCTCCTCTTGAGCCACTTGTGCCGACCGTAAGTTATCGAATTGCTCACGGTCCATTTGAGCATGAACCTCATCAAAATAATTGATGTATGGGTTTTTTCCTTCATTCCCGGCATTATCCTTTGTAAGAACTTTTAATGTATTGGCATACTTGATTCCATCCTCGACAAAGGTATATTTGATGGAACGAATCGTATCTTCTTTACCTTTATAAATTCGTGTTCCAGGACGTAAATCAGGGCTATTTTCGATCGTAAGCGCAATCGGTATGGCCGCATTTTGACATTGCTCAAACGTATTGGCCGAGATATACATATCAGCACCTTTGACGCCTTCACCATACATTCCATAGATAACCGGGGAGCCGCCCATAATAGTTTTGCCGTTTTTCTTCGGTACTTGAAGATAAACATTTCGAATAACACGAACCGCTTTCCCATCGGAGTTATATTTTTGCCAACCGTATATATTAGCAAAAAAGAATTTTTGCCAAGATTCTAATATAAGAGGTTGTCCAGCCCATTTCCCTTTAGCATGTTTTAGGAAAGTCTCAGTAAAATAAAGCATGTCATTTGCTTTATCGTTATCCCAAAAAATATCTTTACGCTTTTTCCACTTTTTATATCTCTTGATGACATGTTTTATGGAATTTGGATAATCACTTGGATCAGCTTCAAACTCTTTTACAAACTCATCAGCATAGTTTACATTAAAATCAATCATAATTATCCCCTCATTCGACGTTGCCTAAATTGAATGAGTTTATTATTTTCAGGAACAGGCTCGGATTCTTTTTCTTTTTCTGCTTCCCCTTTTTCAAGAAGCACACCTGATTTTTTGATGAGTTCTTTATTTTTTCCATCTAATCCAAGTTGACCAAGATATTTTGCTAACTCTTTACGTAATTTTTCAGTATTTTCACCAATGGCTTTTTGTGCTTGATATTCTTCAAATGCATCCAAATAAATTTCTATTAACAAATCAAGAGCAGGTGAATAGGTACCGGCTTCGACAAGTGCATCTATAATTTGTTTTCTTTTTTTCGATCGTGCATCTTGCTTCATGGATTTCTTTTTTGTTGTATTACGTTTTTTTGTTGTACAACGATTTTTATCGTTTATTTTTTCTAACCATTTATCACGTCCTTTCCAAACAGCAACCTTTTTTTCGTCTATTCCTAATTGCTCCGCTATGTTACGATTAGTAATGTCTCCATTATGTTCCAAGAATAATTTCATTGCTTCATCTCGTTTCGGGTCCCGTTGTCTTGCCAACCTATTCACCTCCCTCATTCGTTGTAGTAAAAAACTTCATTTTCACTTTGAGGTGCGCGTTTAGGCCCACGCTGCCTATCCTCCCAAATGGTCATAAAAATAATTTTCGATAGGGGGGCTTACTTTAAATTCCAATCGAATGTTTCTTTTTCATTTTCTTTATATTCCAATAATGTATGACATTTCGGGCATAATAATCTAACATTGTCCGGATCCAGTTTCTTTGATGGATCTTTCCAAATAGGAATGATATGGTCACAATGTGCTTGTTTACCAAACACAAACTTACCGCAATTTTGACAGCAGCCTTTGTCACGTTGATAAACGTAAGCACGTAAGTCTTGCCATGCTTGAGTACGATAAAATGATTTATTCTTGCTGTAGACAACATGTTTCTTTTGTTTACGTTTATGACCCTCACAATATCGCCCATGTGATATTAGGTTCCTACAACCTTGTTCAGCACAGTAACGCATTACTCATCAGCTGCCAAGGATTCCTCAATATACTTCCGAATAGTTTCTTCCTTGGAAACATTCCCTGGGATCTCAATGTCATGTTCTTTAGCAAAAGCCAACAGCTGCTCTTTGCTCATTTCATCTAAATTCACGTCCTCATACTCTCCATCAGGAACCGGTTCAACAATCATAGACTTAGGATTCTCAGTTACTTTAAATGTTGGTTTCTTTCCAACTGGAACAAACAACGTTTTCTTAGCTTTAGTATCCCAATACTCAGTACCATTAGCTGTTGTTCGTGTTTTTACGATCATAATAATGTTCCTCCTTTGTATAAAATAAAAAAGCACCCCCGAAGGATGCTTCAAATATAAATTATTTCTCATAAACGGATATATAAGTTACCTGTTTAAGATTTATTCTAAAAAAACCTTTGCTGTTATTAAGGGTGCCATCATAAAAATCACCTTGTGCATAAATGGTATTTAGAACGTCCTGCTCGTTTTCACCTTCCACGTGTAACGTCTTACTATTGTCATTATCAAAGTGAAAAATTACCCTATATAACTGCATTAATCTCCCTCCTTTCGCCTACTCACTTCGACAAAAGGAGATATTTTCCTACACTATTTTTTCGTCAAATCTCGACAATTATTTGCGCCGAATTGCCCCTCGAACACGTTTATATCTAGGACGGTTTGGCCCCATTATCTCATGCCAATTAATTTTCTCTTCCTTCTTCTTGGTCATACTTTTTAGACTTTTAACTTTTTTATCTGCCAAATGATCTGACAGCTTCATAGGCAATCACCTCAATGAAAAATAAAAACGCCACTCTCACGACTGGGCTAACTCCAATCCCTAGAGAGTGACGTTTCACAAAAAGTTTGGTCTGAAAAATATCAGTCAGATGGAACATTTCCACGATATCATCATAACACGTCAGAACAATAAATATCTGTCGTCTTTCCATCATTTTTCTTTCATTTTTTGTCTTAAGTTAAAAAGGATTTTTTCGCTCAATATAGAATGTATGAAATATATTTACAAGATAGAGTATGGAGGAATTTTCTATGACAGCAGAAGTTGGAATCCTCAACAGAATGGGTGTCGCACTAGCAGCAGATAGTGCAGTAACAATTGGTGGTCAGGGAATGGAAAAGATTTATAACTCCGCCAATAAACTTTTCGCTTTATCAAAATATCATCCAGTAGGAATAATGATTTATGGCGGAGCAACCTTTATGGATATTCCATGGGAAACTATTATAAAAACATTCAGAGAAAAGCTAAAAGCAGAGAAGAAAAGTACACTTAAAGAGTACTGTGATTCCCTTATCGATTTTCTAAAAAATGATTCACGCCTAACAAATGAGATTTCAGAACAAATTCTTGTCCATAGGATTTTTTCAGAAGTATTTACACAATTATTGTCTGATATAGAAGAAAGGATAAATACTCATTTAATGCGTGATGACAAACCATCCGAAAGTGAAGTAGAAACATGGATAAAAGAAGTAGCGCTAAATTATATGAGAAATTTAAAGAAGCTTGACATAATAAATGAATTTGAAAATACATATCAAGAATTTCACAATAGATATTCTCAGATAATTCAAAATGTTGTAAATGAATATATGGAATTTGAAATCTCTGATGAATTATTGGAAATACTCACGGATATGGCTTTTGAGTTTATTTCAAGAAGTTACTTCTCTAACAATAGCACTGGGATTGTTATAGCAGGATATGGAGAGGATGAACTCTTTCCGTCCCTATATGAATACAAAATTGAAGGATTTATTGCAGGAAAATTAAAAATTAAAGAAAATGATGTTGTTAGAATAGGAACAGTAGCACAGCCAGGAGTACAAACAGCAGCAATTAAACCATTTGCTCAAAAAGAAATGGTAGAAACCTTTATGTATGGAATGGATCCTAGGCTAGAAAATAATACATTCAATACTTTAAAACAAATTTTAGACGTATACCCAGATATAATTAAAGAAAAAATATTAACGGATTTATCTGATGAAAATGTTACAGCAATCAAAGAACTAGGTAATGAACTTTTTGAATACTTTGTTGAAACAATCGAGGAACATCAGATTGAAAAGTTTGTTCAACCAGTAATTGATATCGTTAGGGTTTTACCAAAAGAAGAATTAGCTGCTATGGCTGAATCTCTTGTAAATCTCACCTCTTTTAAGCGTAAAATCACCATTGAAAAAGAAACAGTAGGTGGACCAATTGATGTAGCAGTCATAACTAAAGGCGATGGCTTCATATGGATAAAAAGAAAACATTATTTTAAACCAGAACTAAACTACCATTTTTTCAAAAATTATTTAAGGAGTGATATGAATGGTAACTATTAATTTATCGGTGGAAAAGAATAACACAAATCACAACTTTTTTAAAATCCCTATCAACGATCAGGTTTACTTGAAACTTAAAAAGGAAGAGAATAATATCCCGAAAGAGATAGCAAAAAGCATTTTAAAAAAGCTTAATTATGACAAAAAATAGATCCTGTAATTAGGATCTATTTTTTTTATTTATAAACCTCTATCCTCAAAATGAACGCCAATTTATAAAAAGCCCTTGCTCTCAATCGATAGTACTTACTCTCGCTCATCCCCATTTCATTGTAAAGTTCGTAGTCGTACATCTCCTCATCACTCAAATAACGCTTTATGATCAGCTCCCGTTCCCTTGGACTGAGCCTATTCACTCCACGTCTAATCCATTCAATATATTCATCACGTTCACGTTCAAAATCCACTTTGTCAATCACTGCTGTTTCTGTAGATGAATGAAAAGCATTGGTGTTAGCAGGAGGAACAAGTGAATATGTCGCTGTCACCTTTGGTAAACGCTCCTCTGGAACTGTAAGGAGATAAAACCGATATTTCTCCATGGCGGCTTCAACGGCTTCTTTCGTTTTTTCTCTGTCTATTTCAGGAAGCTTAAATGACAATTGTTTCGCCACTTGGACCCCTCCCGTGTGGTATAATGTAATTGACCCATTGTTTCCAAAGCCGGGAGAGGTTCCTGGCTTTTTTATTTTGATGTATTTCTTAAAAGTAAACTGCATAATCTAAAAACAGGACGTCAAAAGCGTATCATCTCCTGATTAAATTCATAATTAAGGAGGAGATGATTACATTGAAAATTTTTTTCATTCTAATCATTGTAAACAAAGATACTTTAATGTCCATCCTTAATTGGATTAAGAAATCAGCTAACAAAAATTAAGATTTTCTGAGCCAATCGTCCAACTTGAACAGATGATACGCAGGCCCGGTTTCTTCTAGAAACCGGCTTGCAGAAATAAAATAAATTAATACTGAAGGTAAAGGAGAAAAAATGCTGGTATTTTCTTTATTTCGGAAAAGATATCAGCATTTATTCTTTGTCTTTAATTAACAAATCCCTATTCCAAAGCATTTTTACGAATATAAATAAAATAATTAATAAATGATTTTAAAGCTTATGAAGCTCTCATGGGTTAAATTTTTTCAGTACATCCACCTGATACTGTAACCACTTCAAATACCTTTCATGTTTCCAGCGTTTCTTGCTGTGATATTACACCCAAATGAATCGATTTGGCTAATGCTTTAATTTTCTCCAATCGTAATTTATTGCTCATTCCGTTCCCTCTTTTCCCTCATAAACTCCAAATAATGTTCACGAATTTTCCAAGCTGTCTTTTCAGCGATCCCCTGTATTTCCTCAAGTTTCCCAAGCCATTCCAACATAAGTTCCGTATCTTGTTTGTTTTGTTCTCTTGCCCCGGCTGAAAATCCCCGATTCCACGCAGCCATTACTTCCTTTTGAAAGGGAGAAGAAATTTTCTCCCTCTCACGTTTGAACTTTTTAACTGACTTGACCATCACATCACCAGCTTCCAACCCTGTTTTATTCGGCTGTTGAGTTCATATTTCCGTAATTCCTCGTACAACCAAACTTTCTGTCCATCCTCTATCCGAAACAGAAGATAACCTTTCCGTTTCCTTTTCTGCTTCTTCATAGACAGCTCCCATTTTTAAGCCCCATAAACGTCGATATGGAGCTTTTGAAGGGCATAGATACGTAAACCCTTCACCTCTTGTTCCAAACGCATCAGATCGGCAAAATAGCGCTCATTTTTGGCCGTCAGTTCGTCGTTTGCCTCTTTTAATCTCTGAATCTGATTTTCGAGAATGAGATTTTCTTTGTGCAACTGCTCTTTGTCCGCCATCGCCGTTTCGAAAAGCTCTTTCCAGTTCCCAACTTCCTTTTCCATATTCGCTCGTAATTCCTCCAGCTGCTTTTTCAGTTCATCACGCTCGGCCACGACTTCCTCATACTTCATGTATGCAATCACTTTCGGTTTTTGTCTTTCCATTTCTTTTTTCTCCCTCAAAATATCATCAAGATTTTCACCTGCGCGCAGCCGTTCCAGCTGTTCCGGTGTTAGCTGATATGTCCTTACCGTCGAATCGATATTGTGCGGACGGTTGCCAAACCGTGGCGGTCCCAATCGATACGGAGGAACTTTCGTCAAAGTTGCCATCCTACTCACCTTCTTTTATGTTTAGGGAACAGAAAAACTGCTCCCTTTGTGTTATTTGACAGCTTTTAGAACTCGTCTCTCTTCACGCTCAACATCTTCCAACGACATCTGATAATCAGCTTCACGTACAGCTGCAGCAAATTTTTCGATTCCTGTATCCCATAGACCATGGCGTTTGATAATATCGGAAAATTCTTCAACATCGTGTTCACGGATGGACCAACTTTCAGCTTTGTCTGCCGGATCGTATATTTCAATCCATTTTCCTGTCTTCGGATCAACATCTTGGATACTCTTGCGGGAAAAATGGCATAGTTCATGATCGACAAGAGCAACACGCTGGTCATGTTTCATAGCATTCCAAGCATCGGAATTGATGAAAACAAAAAGCATTTTTCCTGTGACAAATCGTTCAAACGCTGTGCATTTTTTGGCCTTCCCAGCCCAAGCGCTTGAGCCCTCACGGAAGTAGTAGCCAATGACATCTTTTGCATCTTGAAGATGAGGATGATACTTGTCGATGATATCCTCAGCAATTTCTTTTACCTCTGTAGCTTCTTTAAAGAATACTCCAGCCATATTGTTAACCTCCTAGATTGATAGATTAAGAGATTTTATTCAAAGCTTCTTTTTGAAACTTTGTTAACTCAACTTGTCCATTTAAAGCTCTTGCGATTTGAGCCAATACAAACGCATCGCGGACGTTGTCACTGTTGTGCTCGAATCCCCAGCGCTTATAAATTGGCAAAACCATTTCTTCTTTCTTGGTATTTCCCTTGCCTGTGGCAAATTTCTTAACAACAGTTGGGGGAACCTCATAATAGCTAAATCCTGCCTGGAGAAGTTCAGCTCGAAGTATCCAGCCAATGCCGTACTGAACGCTAACAGCAGATCCTTTTGAGCTGTAAGAAAAACCTTCAATGCAAATAACATAGTGTTCTGTGATGTACTTCATTACCGTTTTAGCAATGTCCATAAATCTGTGTGGGTCCCTCTTCTCTTTTGATGTGATTTCTAAAGCTGTATGTATCTTGTTGTTTTCGAGAATGACTAGACCCGTTTTCGTTGATGGATCAATACCTACGAATCTCATAAACTGACATCCTTTCACTAGTGTCGTCGGGGAGTCAACCCCGCCGGTATTATGTTCCTATTCATACCGCAAAAAAAGTGGCAAAATCGCTCGTGTGCGTTATTGTTACATTTCATGTACCAGTGAGAGCGTGTTACTGCTTCGCTCTTTCTGTCGCCAAAATATTTCGCAAAGTGTAGTAGTCCAAATCATAGATGGATTGACCTTGATGTTCCGTGATTCCCCTGTCTAACAGCTGCCGAATCATCATTTGACGTTTGAGTTCCTTTGTGAGTTGAACTTTTTTGTAGAGGATGCCCATTGCCTTACCTCCTTTCATAAAAACCAGCCAGTGCAGGAAAACGACTGTGCTCTTTCCTCATATCTCGAAACGTTAGAAACTCCTGTCCTCGTGCCATTGGGAAATTTAACGGGTACTCGTGACATTTTTTCGGATTTCGTTTGAACTTCTGCTGGAAAAACTGAATAGCTTCTTTCTCATTTGCTGCGAATATGAAAGCGAAACGTTTATCATCATACTTGAGAGAGAAAATTTTTATATCGCTTAATCCCAGTTGGTTTTGCTGGATCATCTGTGCAACTTTTTGATGATCGGCTTTTGATAAGTCAATCAATGAAGCATCATCATCGAGTGACACTTGCCTTTCTTGGAGTAGATGTAATATGTAATGGGCAAGTGCTTTTTCCTCATACCGGATACTTTCCTCATACAGCCCTCTGACCGTAGTCATCAACTATCTCCCCTGTATGTTCGTTGTATTTGACACGAACGGTTCCAACCGGGCCATTCCGATTTTTTGCGATGATAAGCTCTAGCGTGTCGTCATCCGTTTCCTTTTTGTAATACTTTTCACGGTACAGGAAGATGATGAGGTCTGCATCTTGTTCTACGCTTCCCGATTCGCGAATATCAGACATCATTGGACGTTTATCCGACCGTGACTCGACTGAACGATTTAATTGCGCCAAGGTAACAACTGGACAATTGAATTCTTTTGCCATTGCCTTCAAGCTCTTTGATATTTCTGTCACTTGAAGATGAGCGTTGCCACCATAGAAGTTAGCCGGACGAATCAAAGTCAAATAGTCTATGAATATCACAGGCTTCTTTTCTGGAAAGCTATGAATCATTTTCCTCGTTTTCGCTCTCATTTCCATGATGGTTTGGCCAGCACCGTCAAAAATCTGAATGTTGGTGTCCGCCACTCTGCCAATGATGGTCGGCCATAGTTTTTTCTGTTCATCCGTTAGCCCTTTGTAAAGGTTCCGCATTTTCATTCGATTGAATCTGCCGGTTGAAGCGATCAATCTGTCTGTAATGCTACGGCTTGGCATTTCAAGTGAAAACACAATCGGCAAATACCCTTGCCAGCCAGCTTGTTTTGCTAGGTGAATCATGACATCCGTTTTTCCCATTGAAGGCCGAGCCGCGATCACGGTCACTTCTCCGTCCTGAAATCCGAACGTCATTCTATCGAGTTGAGCAAGTCCTGTCGGCACCCCTCGTTTCTTTTCTTCCGGTCGCCAAGGGGCTTCATACATATCTGCAAGGATATCGGTGATAGATGCATGATCGTCCATCTTTGATTCATTGATAGCATCCAACGATGTGATGACTTTGCCGATTTCCCATCCTTCCTGAATGGCCCGCGTTAGTATATTGTTTTTCTCCCGTTCTTTCCAAGCTTCTAAAACAAGTTCCTCGTATTCCTCGATTTTTTCGGCATCGGCAAAGGAAGCCAGTTCATTGATATATGAGATGCCGCCAAGTTGATCTAGTTCGGGAGCCGTCGATAAGGTGACAACATCGACGGGCTTACCTTTCCTTGTGAGCTGCAGCATGGTTTTGAAAAGCTTTTGATGACGAGTCTCTTCAAATTGTTCCGGTTTTAGTGTTGTGTCCTTTAGCAAGTAGTTGTGCCTTAGAAACGTCCCTAGCAGCGCTTTTTCTGCAATCATGGCCAATCCTCTCCTGCGTTAATATCGAATACAAAATCATCTGGTATATCACGACCATTTTTTTCTGTTACCACCACTTTTGTTTTTCCTGTACTTTGTTTTGTTTTCTGATCGAACTTCTGATTGTACTCCTTCACGGCATCTAAGGTGAATAAGCCTAAATTGTGAATATCTTTTAGAATCTTAGAAACATAACTTGATGGATTTCTAGGTAACTGTAATCGTGCTCTTTTGATTACCTCACAAATGATCGCTTCTGGTTCAATAAATTGACTTTTATCAATCCAATAATTAAACTCATCCAATAACGTTGGTGGTGGCAGATAACCAAATGCATTTTCAAACTCAACAAACGGATTAGGTTTGCTTATATCATCATCTTTATTTAAATTTTTATTTATATTATTTATTTCTTGGTTGGTAGGATTACCAATAGTACTATTGGTAATCCTACCAACAGTACCTTTGGTAGAATTACCATTGGTAACTTTACCATTGGTAGAATTACCAACAGTTTCTTCATCCAGCCATTCATCATAATTTTTGTTGAAACTGATTATACGTGTCTTCCCAGGCTGCACCTTTTGAAGAATAATCTTTCGTTGTTCCAGTTTTACTAACTCTCTTTGAAGCTGTCTCTTATCGTATTGAGTTGCCTCACTCAAAAAGTTAAGAGAAAAACTGTGTTCCTTTCGATTAAATCCATAAGTGTAACGCCAGATAACAAAGATAAGACGATATTGGATAGGGCTGAGCTTGGTCAGCGCCATTCGTTCTAAAATCTCATTTGCAATTTTGGTATATCCCTTCTCAAGCTGTACGTCTGCCAAGCTCAACACCTCCTATTTCCTGATACAAATCACGACACTACCTTCAACCCTCACCGGCTTTAGACCAGGATGACTGCTCTTGATGTAGCCCTTGATGTACCGGACATAAAGGTCCTTGTTGCCGGAAGCCATCCACGTATAGCAATGCGGAATCGAAATGCGGTATTCCATAATGCTTCACCTTACATATTGAAAGGCAAGTCATCGTCACTAATTTCAATTACTTCCCCATCGAACGGGTCGGCAGCTGGTTGTTGTTCTTGTTGCTCTACCTTTTGTTGCTCCTGTTTCTGCTGCGCTTGTTGTTTTACAGCTTCGAACATCAATTCAATACCCTTCTTGATGACTGGATCCGTGCGGTCTTGTTTAAGTAGCCATTCGAGATAGTCAGGCTGCACTTTGTAAATCTCCCTCAACGTTTTCCCTTTGTATTTGCCAAACGTCAGCTTAATTTCCGCTGCATCTTGCGCTGTCATTGTTTCGACTTGCTCTGTTTGCGCAAATTCCTGCATATCTTCGATGTCTTGCGTGAAGATTTCGGAAAGGCTTGCTAGTGTCAATGTTGCGTCAATTTGGGCACGTTTTTTGGCCATCTTCAGGCAAGTGTTGGCCAGTGTGTATGGATCTTGATTGATGTACTTTTTCTCCTTGGTGTTGCAATGCCCAACGCCTTCGGTGATTTTCATACCGTTTTTGTAGATGAGGCATTTCACCGTGAAGGCAAAGAAGCCTTTTTCATAGTCTTGTACTCGTTCAGTGACTTCATATTCACTGGTTACACCAAACATCATGAGGATTTTTTCTGCTCCGGGCTTAAATAATGTTGGTTTAGGAGTACCCGGAATAACTCCGTAATCATGATTTTCCTTTAAGGTATTCTGTACAACGACTTGGAACTGGTTGATTTTCGCTAGCGTTGACTGAACAGCACCAATATCGACACTTTCAATGATCGAAAGGGAATTAGTTTGTTGTTTTTGAGCCAATTCAGCCATGTCACTCCACCTCCACGCTGTAGGAAATGGTCTCTGGTTTCACAACGACACCAGGAACAACTTGTCCATTTTCATCGATGACAACTTGCTGGCCATTTACCTCAACCACTTTAAGTGTCTTTTTGAGGTCGCCCCATTTGACCGATTCCTTGATGAACTCCGTCATGCCGTTTTCTTTGACGTGCTGAAGAAGCAAGTTTTCATTTGCTTTTTCCGGCTGCGCTTTTGATTTTCGTGCTTTTGATTTTCCGTAAGGTGTAGACATCGTTTTTGCTTTCGGGTCATCTTGCAACACTTTGGCATGGTATTCAGAGATAAGTTGTTCAAAAAACTCGATATTCTGCTGAATGGATTTCTTTTGCTCTTCTTCCCAGCGATCGATACGCTCACGTTCAGATTTGGCCAATTGCTCAACTTCTGCTGCTTTCGCTTTGTACGCTGACAGCTTTCGAAAAGCCCAATTTAAACTGTCGATGCCAGTGATCTGGAAACGCTGTTTCAATTCCTCTTGGTTCTCTAACTCTTGCAACTCAAACTCTTGTAAAACGTTCATCTTACTTCCCCTTTCATAAAATTTTGGCGATACGCATTAAGCTCTAAATATTGGTGATACTGTTTTGCGTTATTAAACTGAAATATCGGTATACCAGCTTTGTTAAAACTGATTTGCCCACCGACTTTTGACAAACGCCATTGGTCAAACCGATCAGCACTGAATGGAATAGTAATTTTCCTTGCCATTCTCTCCCCTCCATGATTGATTTCATGAGGTGATTCCTGTATCATGTAAGTAACTGTTCTCTAAAAGGAATCACCTTCCTGAAACGTCTCACTCCGCCAAGTGAGGCGTTTTTCATTCTGCGACTTTTCTAATTGCTCCAAGATTTTCAGTGAGGTACTGACGAATGTTTTCCTCCAGAACGATCTCACCGTCTGGGAATTCATAGATGACATCGCCATACAAAATCTCATCCCCGCAAGCATCAATTCCCCAGTGGGAACTTTCTTCAGTGATGGGGCGAACCATAGGGTTTTCAACTTGCATGTGTCACTCCTCCTGGTCATTTTCATCCACAAGATTTTTCACAACAGGTCCAAGAGGCTCTAAAACATTTGCAAGATCTCTGATTGTACTTACAATGTAATTGATAGAGTGTTTATTTTTTTCAAGATGGTATAACTTGCTGAACATTTTGCTCACTTCGATTTCATCGCCAACTTTTGGTCTTTTATATCCTGAACTGTATTCAGAATAAAAACCTAGTAGATTAGTGATTTCACCTCTGCTTGCTTCAATAATGAAACCATCTTTTGATTCCCCGATGATTTTCATCCTTGTCCCTCCTTTCGTATGGATTGATGTGCTAGTGCACATCGTCATGACCAGGAACAAACGTGACGGTCGGGGGAGAACCTGTTTGCTCCCAGCCATGACGACAGGCACTAGACCTGTCTTTGGACATGTAGTACAATAAAATCGTGGCTTTTGGTTAAACGGCTAGTGTTGGCGCACTGGCCGTTTTTTCTTGTTGTCGCAACAGCTTGTACACTTCCTCTTTTGCCTTCAATTCAGTTGACATGAGAAGCGCTGGATTCTCTCTCATTTCTTGACAAAGTCTACGAATCTCAGAAACTTTCATCAGACGGCTGGCAGTGAAACAGACAATCATTTGTAACTCCTCCTCTCAACAATAGTTAGATCAACATCAATTCCAAGATCCCACATCATCTGAGCAATCTGTACAAGTTGATCATGATCCTTTTTCAGTTTGATGAGCTCGTCCAAGTCACGTTTGCAGCGTTTGAATTCATCTACCCAGCGTTCAGCTTCTTCAAGGTTGTCTCGTTTTAATTCCATCCGAGCTCGTTCCAAACACGAATAACAACATTCATACAATTTAGTGGCTAGCTTCATGTCTTCAGGAAGGACGTTCACGATGCAGCTCCCTCCTTTTGCAACAGTAGCCGGAATGTCTCTCTCCCTTTCGGTGTAATCAACGTTTGAACGTCCGCTTTTCCGTTTCTAGCAAACTCCTTCAATTCAAATAATTCTGGCACGTATGGCGCATAAGGTTTGAGTTTCCCTTTCTGATCCCGATAAACAAATTTGTTTTGGAGTAGCCAGTTGATAAAGAACCGTTCCTTGACTTTCAGTTCTTTCGCCGTGTCTCGGAAATTAGTCAAAAGATTCCGATCAATCAAGGCATCAAAGTAATCTACTTTCGGTTTCATCGCCGCGATTTGTTCATTTTGTCGGCGTACCGTTTCCAGAACACCACGGAACATCATCTTTGTTTGGTCGTCTGCAAAAGGTAAGTATGTTCGAATAAACAGATCTTCATTGGATACATAGCCGCCGGTTCTGCGGATTGTTGGTAACACTTCTGCGGTTACCCAGCGTTTAAAACGTTTTGCCTTTTCTTTTATTTCCGGATTGTTACCTTGTTTAGCTGCACCAAAAATTAAGCTATAGAGTCCAGATTCATTTATGAATTTTTTGTTTTGTTTACCTCCGTTTGTAAGGACTACGTGGACCGCGGAGTCCTCTTCTTCTACGTGATTTTTAATTGCATCATGCGGTCTAGAAAATGATAATGCGGAAGCAGCTTCAGTTGCTCCAAACCACTCAACACCATCAACAATCATTACTGGTAGCTCACCGAAAATCTGATGGTTGAAAACCTGAATATTACTCATCGTTTCCCCTCTCTTTTTGTAGGATTTTCCTCTTTCCTGTCGAATAAAGACGATGGAAAGGAGTGTTATTACTTATGAGCATTCCAAAATTTACAGATAGCCAAATTGAAGCAATAGCCAAAATTATTGGTGACACTTCAAAAGGTTTTACCGGCTCTGAAATAACAAGATTATTAGCTCAAATAGGTATTCAAGATCCGTATCAAACCTGGACGAAATGGAAACGGATTGATTATTGGTTAAGTCATATCCAACGCAAACAAGATAGTCCATATCCCGTCATTCAATTTATTCAAATTTCGATGGACCCAGCGAGATTTATTGACGATCCTAATCTGTTCAACGACATGAGAACTAGGTTAAATGCCGTCCTCTTGCTTAACGGTTTGGAGATAAATCCTTCTGGAAAAGTGGTCAGAACTAGAAAAGCCGAAACTTTAGATGAAGCACATCGACGTGCAAGTGAACTGAGACAAAAGCTTATTCAACGCACTATACACTCAAACGTATTAAAGTTTTGTGAAGCAGAATATTTTCAGAAAAACTATTTCCACGCAGTTTTCGAAGCGGTCAAAAGTATTCTTGATCGTCTTCGAGAAATGACTGGTCTCGAAGAAGACGGTGTTCCACTTGTGATAAAGGTTTTCGACGAAAAAAGGCCGATGCTGAGTTTCAATAAATTTCAAACATCCAGCGAACAAAATGAGTTAATGGGTTTTAGATCACTTATCATTGGATTAGTTAAAATGGTTAGAAATCCACATGCTCACGAAGCAAAATTAAAATGGACAATTGAAGAAAAAGATGCTTTAGACATTTTAACAATGGTGTCTTATGTTCATCGCAAGTTAGATGAATCTGTTAGAACAAATTATTGAATCGAAAATAAATGCTCATGACATTCCACATATCCTAAAGCCTTACTGTTCATGAATTTTGTATAGGCATATTCCACTTTCGATGCGTAGTCCGTAGCCAATTCTTTATCAACAAAAAGCATTGCACTTCCTTTGTCCAATGAAATGGTCATTTTAGGGTCTGTTAGATAATAGTTAAGGTGTTTGTATTTTAAAGAGACGATGTAAAACTTATTCTGATGCACTAGAGAAGCTGTCGTTGTTGCGACGGCTTCTTTTTGTTTTGTCATTCACTCCACCTCCCACTTGTCCGCTTTTCTTCCAAAAGAAGCCCTAAAGGGCAGCTGGATCATACTCCCGATCAATGCGTTCATGCAGTTCTTTTTTGAATCGCATTAGCTCATTGTGCATGTCGCGGTCGCGATTTTTTGTAACTTCAGCAACTTTACGTGTGTAAAATGCGATCGCTTCTGTCAATTTTTCAAAATCATACGCGCTAGGCATGTTTTTCATTTGTTCACCTCCTCCCCCTTTTTTCACCCTTGCTTCCAGTCCAGCATAAAGTGGCCAGCCGTCGCGAGACATTGTATTGCGCGCTTGGTCATACGTGATTGTGTGATACTCGCCACCACCAAGCACCTCGATGTGATATGTTTCGTCCAGCACGATTACGCCGTTTTTTGTCTCAAGAGAAACAGTGTTACCATCAACAACCAACGTGCCGAGTGTGTAGCCAACGAGGAATGCGTCGATTTCACGCGTTGTACGCTTGATGTGATCATTAAGCATTTGGATTACCTCCTTTTTTACAAAGAAGTTCTTATGGATTTAACACCAACCTGATAATTCTTTTCCTCTTCTTCCCGCTTCCACTGATCAAGACGCCTGCGGCTGAACAGATAGCGGGGATTCTTCGATCCGGGGGAGCCATATACTCGGTGTGGGATGCGTTTCTGTCGGATGAGCTGCCGCAGTGTGTACTCTGACATGTGCAGGTACTCGCATGCTTCTGAAAAGGAAAGATCTTGATCAGTACTTGCTTGTAACTCTTCGCGTAGGCGCCGTTCCGCTTTGGAAACTTCTTCTGCGATAATGGACCTGATAATTTTGTTGAGATCGATGTCCATCGGATCACCTCCTTTTTCTTTTTTCTTTAGGCTGGGTTTTGTTTCTGATCTCTTGCAAATAAATAATCAAGCGTACATTCTGGGAAAAATGTAGACTGAATCCTATAAGCTTCATCAAGCAACAATGGTGTTTTGCCGTTTAATTTGTCTGAAACGGTAGCACTCCGCCCCTTAAATAAAGGTGCTAAATCTTTTCGTTTTAGTCCTTTCCTCGCCATTTCAGCTTCAAGATTTGGGAACACATCATCACCTCCAAGTTACGATATATCGTAGATGTATTTTTAATATATACGACACAAAGTATATTGTCAACACTAAAAAATAAAAAAATTACTTGTCGTCGTAAATTTTTCTTTACAAATTTAAGTGCTAATGATAAATTAAAATTTGAAATTACGTTATAACGTAAGTTTTCTTATGAAGGAGTGTTCGATTATGAAACGTGGTGAGTTTTTAGTGAAGATGATTGAAGAAAAAGGATTTAATACCATGAGCTTGTCTAAAGCATCTGGGGTTCCATATACAACAATTAGATCAATGATTGAACGAAATCTTTCAAATGCTTCAATCGATAATGTACTTAAAATTTGTAGGGTTCTTGGAATAGAAGCAGAAGCATTTGCAGATCCAGACGCTTGGTTAGCTAAACAAAAAGAAAAAGGAAAACAAGACGACATTGAAACCATCGCCGCCCATCATGAGGGAGAAGATTGGACAAAGGAGGAGTTAGAAGAAATCGAGAAATTCAAAGAATTTATAAGGATGAGAAGAAAAATGAAGCAAGAGGAGTGATGTCATGGTATACGAAAATTTGCTGCGGGAGGCAGAACAGCATGGGTTAGACATTTCAGAAAAGCCGATGACACCGACTATCAAGGGGTTGTATTCCGATAAAGTGATTTGGATAAACAAGAATATCCCTACTAATGACGAAAAAGCCTGCATCCTGGCTGAAGAATTAGGACACTACCACACATCCTCTGGCAACATTTTGGATCAGTCTAAAATTTCGAATCGCAAACAAGAGCTTCGGGCTCGCACTTGGGCATATGAACGTCTTGTTCCATTGCAAAAAATTGTACAAGCCCACAAAAGTGGAGTCCGTAACCGATATGAATTAGCTGAATATTTAGGCATTACAGAGGACTTTCTTGTCGCTGCCATAAAACGTTATAAAGAAAAGTACGGTTTATACTTTTCAATTGAAAATTACACTATTTGTTTTGAACCTTTAGGTGTAATGGAATTGTTCGATTGATTTTCGGCAAATTCTAGCCGCAAGGCTGTTCATATATATTTTTTATACCGAACATATATTCTTATGAAAGGAGGTGAAAAAGAAAAATGGCAAAAGGAAGTATCGAAAAACGAGGAAAAAACAGTTGGCGGCTGCGGATCGATCTTGGATACAATCCGGACGGCACCCGCAATCGACCGTCGAAGACGATCACGGTCGAGGACAAAGCGTTGCTAAGAACGAAAAAGAAACTCCAGGATTACCTTGAGGATCAGTTGGCTATTTTCAAGCAGGAGGTTTTAAGCGGCCAGTACATTAAACCGGAGAAAACGACATTTCGCGACTTCGTGGACAAGCATTGGCGGTCGAAATACGCTAGTATTCCAGACAACCTGGCCCCTTCCACACTCGTCGTGTACGACCAGCACCTTGCAACGCACATCATACCGCATTTTGGGCATATGCGCTTAGATGAAATCCAGATTATGCACGTCGTGGATTTTCTAACCTATCTGCGTACACCAGAGGCGCGTAAGGACGGTAAAAATAAACCGTTGGGCAATGGTACACAGAGAGATATTTTGAAAGTCCTAAGGAACGTCTTGGGTCTAGCTGTGGAATGGAAATTCATCCATGAAAATCCGTGCGATGGTGTCAAATGGCCAAAGAAACCTCAAACAAAAGTCGAGGTGTACGAAGAGTATGAAATTCAAGCAATTATTGATGCGCTGTACCAACAACCGACCGTTTGGAGATTGTTGATCCTAGGTACATTTCTTGGGGGATTTCGTCGTGGGGAGGTTGCGGCGCTTGAGATCCAGGATTGTGACTTTGGGGACAACAGTATATTGATTGATGAAAACATCCCAATGAAAATTGATCGGGAATACCTGATCAAGGCTCCCAAAACCCGTTCATCCGTCCGAAAAGTCAAAATGCCCGCATGGTATATGGAAGAATTGAAAGAGTACGCTACAAAAGAGTGGAAACGCCAACGTTGGGCAGCAGGATCAAAGTGGAAAGCTCCGGAAGGAAGACAATTTCTTTTCCATAAAGGAGACGGTCTACCCTATCACCCCAACTATGTTACACGCTGGTGGAGAGAATTTTTAAAGAAAAATGGATTTCGGCACATCAAATTACATGCCCTGCGCCATACCTCCGCTACTTTTTTGCTCGAGCAAGGTCTGACTGCGCGTGCAGTAGCAGAACGACTTGGGCATGCAAACGAAAAAACGCTCTTGTCCACATATAGTCATGTGACCAAGAGCATGGAAGAAAGGGCGGCAACTGAATTTGACCGATTCGCACGCCACCCAAAATCCAATATATAGAGTCCGTCCCCAATTCGTCCCCAACACGAAACAGGGACGGTAGCTCACTTCATTAAACCCCTTATACCACAAGGGTTTATAGAAACATCACGATATGATGTTTCAATTCCTCATAGTTAAGATAAAAACCAATATTTGCGTTATCTTCTCTACGTTCAATTCCCTGGTTTCAATTCCTCATAGTTAAGATAAAAACCCCAAAAAATGTTGTTAAATAAGCATTTCATTTTTATGCTTGACTGGTTATTTTTATTTTAACGAAAAGGGGAATTTTTATCAAACCTTTGATTTGCTTGGACTCAATGAAGATTTGAAAGAGTCGTCGATCCCCCGGGATTTTTGCACGATTGGGGGTCGACGACAGTTGAAATATTCTAATCAATGAAACCGTCTTCCCTCGCAATTTCATAAATCTCCCGAAAAGAACCCAACATTTTGAGTTGCAATGCCTGATCTGTTCAAGTTTCCTTCCAAAACAAATTCCCCTATTTTTCTGTTATAATCTCCATATTCTGTACTCAAGGAAAAAATCCTTTTTTTGTTCAATAAACTGTTTGTGAACGCCAACACTATCATGTTATCCTCCCCATCAAAGCAATGATTAGAGAATAGAAAACAAGCGACATACATGTTAGCGCAAAGTATAATGATAAGTCCATGATTTAATTGTTAAAGCACAGGCATTTGACCAAATAAAACAATTTATTTACAAACCGACGGTCGGTTTTTATAATTGATTATAAATAGTTACATAACATCGGGAGGAAACTTGATTGAAGCGGGAACAGAAACGAGAACAAACGAAACGATTGCTGCTGGACGCTGTGAAAGAATTAATTTGTGAAAAAGGGTGCACCAATACAACGCTCAATGACATTATGGAGCGTTCCGGTTTGTCTAAAGGAGCCATTTTCCATTATGTAAAAAGCAAAGACGAGCTTTTCAGCTGGGTGTTGGAAGATAGGCTGGACGAAATTAACGAGCGCTTTTTTAATATGGCTTCGCAAAAGAAATCATTTGAAGAACCGATGCATGAAATTACCGCCCGATTGTCGGATCTGGAAAATCCGCAAGATCCCGGCAATCAAGTACTAATGTATCTTCTCGGAAAAAGCGATCAGCTTGATGTCAAGAACATACTCCAACAGTATTATGAACAAGCCATTCATATGTCCAAATTATGGATAGCTGCTGGGCAAGAGGCAGGGGTAATCCCTCAGTCCGTTGATGCCGATAAAACAGCAGAGTTGTTTATGCTCATTTCATTTGGTCTGCGAATGCGCGGCGCCATTGATTCAAAGAAACATTTCTTTCATCATAAAGATTTTGCTGAGCTGATGTCTGGCATGCTTCAGCCAAAGGAAGAAAGGTAGGAGGAGGCATATGGAATTTCTGTTATTTATGCATATTGTCGGAGTTGTCCTTTTTTTAGGCAATATTATCATTACGGCTTTTTGGAAAATGCGGGCAGATCAAACAGGGAATCGTGAATTAATTCATAGTGCCGCCAAAAACGTCATGCTTGCCGATTTTGTTTTCACAATTCCGGGACTGCTGCTCATCATCACATCCGGAGTTTGGATGGCCGTTCGAACGGGGTATCTTATTTCGGGATTTAATTGGCTGACCTTGTCATTAATATTGTTTGTATTGACAGGAGTACTTTGGGCAGGGGTGCTTCTCCCCTTACAGCGAAAGATGATACGGCTCAGCGCTCAAACTGAGGAAAATGAGTTCAACACGGAAGCGTACCGTCGAGTGTCATGGCTCTGGATGATATTCGGAACTATTGCAACACTTCTTCCTTTTTTGATCTTATATCTTATGATTGGCAAGGGATTCTTCTGAACACACTTTTCCGCCGAAAGCGATGGAAAATGATCAAGTGGAGAGCTTTTCTAAAAAGGAGTGCGGAAAATGCTTCTGAAAAGCAATCAAGGTCTGGCTTGTTAACTTCTGACATCAATCGTGCCATGTTCAATGAAATTTCCACTATACGTCAAGATCACCATCCATATGGCAGTGTGAAGAAGAGCGATTTGAATTTAAAGAATTAGCTTTCACAGTACAAAAAACAGAGTTTAAGTTTTTTAGAATATAAAGAAAAAAACTCGGGACGGATATACTGTTCCGAGTCAACGTTTTAAAATTGTACACGATCATAAGTGACTTAGAATTAATAGAAAGCGTAACGATGAATTTAAAATTGATGAACATAACACTTGGCTTTCATTACCTATCACCTGCTTAGATAGCTCCGGTAAGGTTCTTTTAATTCCACATCCTCGTACATGAAACCGTTCGATAGCGAGTTCGCTTCAGTTACTTATTTTTCATTCCCCATTATCGTTATATACTTTGCGTACACTTCAGGGATTGTTACTTGTTTTCCCGAAGACTGATAAGTTTTTAATCCTTTGACGTTCCCCAAAAAGCAATCATTTCATTTTCAAGCAGATGGCTTTTTTTGTTTGCATTTCGGTAATTCACGACTATCGCATTTTTCCAAACGCCGTCTATGCTTTTATCGACGTTCACTTTAAAAGTAATGTTGTTCCCATGTTCAATAAATGAATAACTTTTCCTGTGAATACACCTTTTTATTTTTGTAAGCATCAGGATTTTTCACCAAATTTACGTACTGAATTTGTACTGCTTCACCCATATACTCCTAGAAATCTTCTTTGACCGGAGCAGCCACAGCCGGGGTCTTTTTACTTTCTTCTTTAATATTTTCATTATTAAGTGTTTCGTCCGTCCCCATAGACCAAAATATTGCTGGAACCACAACGAATAACACCAGGTGAATGAGCGAGGATATACGAATTTTTTCGATATATTTCGCATCACGGTTTTGTCTTATCTTTTCATATTCTTCATCTGTTAACAGCTCAACACCGCGCAGCTGACCGATTTTTATTGATCTAGACCTGATAAAATCGGATATTCCAAAAGTACAAGCATAAATGACAAATATAGTAATAACAATGAGAAACGTTGAAATCTCACCTGTTTGCTGACATACATACAACCCGAGCCAAGCTTCAGCTTTCAGCAAAATACTGAGTTTTGGTTTTCTAAAAAATATCGAAAGATGACTGACAACACTTCCGCTACGATAAACAGTTCCCAATGATATGCCAGAATCGCAATCCTAAGCCCATTCTCCTTTCATTCTATTTATGCTGGCCCGCACTTTTCTTTGAACTTGGCAGCTTTTAATGGATTCGATTTTCAACTTGATTTATCCAGTTTAAATCCGCCTCTAAATGCAATAAAATACCGGTGATCAATAAATATTTGCTTTCGTCACCTTGAAGGAGCAGCTCTGTTTTTAATTTGGTCAATTCCATCACTTCTTTAATCACCACCGCTTTTTGCTGTTCAAGCATTTTCTTTTCCTGAGCAAAATTAATTTTGCGGGCACAGCTCCATTTAAAGAAAAAATCTTCTTTTGTCGTGGTGTATGGCACCGGTTCCAGCAACCATTTTTCCAACTCATCTTTACCTTTTGGTGTTAACTCGTATAATTTTCTTTCCTGATCGTCCATTCCCGCGGACGAGACAAGTTGATCACGAATCAGGCGATCAAGCGTAGTATAGATCTGACCGGGATTAATTTTGCCTTTAATGCCAAAAAGGGAATCCAATTCTAATTTCAATTCGTATCCATGATGTTTTTTTTGGTATAACAATGTCAAAATTCCATATTTAACTGACAAGTTGTCAACCTTCTTTCAGTGATGATTGGATATCTATTTTGCTGGCACTTTGGCTTGCCATCCAAGCGGCGCATAGACTCAACACAACACCGGATATCACTGCCATTATCATATTACTGTATGGCAGCTTGAAAGACATAAATCCGTCCATGAGTTCTGACTGACTTGTTACATAGATTAAGATCAACCCAGCTGCTATTCCTCCGATAACTCCGGATAACCCAACGAGCAAGCCTTCGGCGATAATCATATTTCTAACCTGTTGTTTAGTAAACCCAAGAGCACGCATCGTTCCGATCTCGGGAACGCGTTCCAGCGTGTTCATCAAAAGGGTGTTGGCTGTGCCGATACTGGCTAACCCGATGATCATAAACAGCAACATCAAGATCAGTTCATTCATACCGGAAATTGTTGAAGTTGTGGACTCAATTTCATCTTCAACCGTTTGAACCTTTGAAAGATGATCGTGGAAATCAGACCATACCCGATCTCGGATAGAACTGGCCGCTTCGTTGTCAACAGTAAGCAGCAAATCAAAGCTTTTTGTCCATCCAAATTCCTCCTTAAGACGTTCCTCATCCATAAACGCGACATAACCGGAATAATGCGATGTTTTGACAACTCCAACCACCTCATAAGATTGTTCACCATTTGGGGTATTCATCCGAATGCTCTGCCCGATCTCCCCGCCCCATTCATCAAATGCGCGTTCACCAAGAAGCACAGCATTTTGCTGTTTTAACCGGTTATACAGTTTTTCCTCATGTTGATCGGCAAATAACGCCGGACCATCTTCACTTACGGCAAAAACAGAAAATTGTCTGCTTACGCCGTCAACCGTTTCCCACGTAATCGGGGTCGCTTCCATTAATGGCTCAACGCCTAGAACTCCATCATAAGAACGCAGTTTCGTTATATCTTCTGCAGACCAAGGCGCTTCAGACGTAAGTCTCATATCTCCCCCGTACGTATTCCTGATTTCTTGTTCATATCCTTCCGGAGCTGATTCCACCACCGCACCAAGCAATAAAATAACCGAAATTCCGATGCCGAGTATCGCGGCCGTATTTGCATTTCGATTGATTTGTTGAAAGAGGCTTTTGGCAGCCAAACTCCCAGCATAATGAAAAAGAAAATTTAAAACAGGTTTTATGATTCTGCTTAAACCGGCCAACAACAAAGGAAACAAAAGAATGACACCTGCTAAAACGGCTGCATAAGTTACAGAGTGGTCGATAAACACAAAGCATAGAAGCACCAAGCCAACTACAGCTCTAATCAGCAGGGGTCTTGATGATCCCTTCGATTGGCTGGCCATTTTTAACGTCAATAAAATCGATGTTCTGCCTGCATGATAAATAGGGAAAAGCGAAAACAGAACAGGGAACAGCACTCCAACAGTCACCGCCATAATCGCCGGCAATCTCCAATTTAAAGTATAAACTATATCAAATTGGAGCATGCTGAGCAGTTCCTGCATAAACAGATCACCGAGCCATATACCAAGAGGAACACCGATGGCTGTACCGATCAATGACAAAAGTACGATTTCAATGAGCACAAGCTTAGACACAGAACGTTGTGTGTAGCCGAAGCTTTTCATTATAGCAAATTCTTTTTTTCTTTCGATCACGCTTGTATAAATTGTGTTAAAGACAATAAAACCGCTGACTAACATCGATAAACCGGCAACAATATAAAAGAAGGTATAGAGGCCGCTAATATCGTTGTTCTGAAGGTCATCTGCTACAACAGGCTGTATGAACACACCTGACCCACGGAACTGCTGCTGTAAGGAATGAAAGAGGTCCTTGCCATCGCCGTTGACCTGAAACCGCATATAAGAAATCTCATCATGTTTGCCTGTCCATTCTCTTAACATATCGAGTGGAACTAAAACCCGAAAACTAGTTGATTCAGCACTGTCCCAATCACTAGGACTTGCAAGCAGCTGCGTATACTCAACAATAGCAGAAACTTTTGCCTCTCCCAAACCTTCAAACCGAACCGTATCCCCAACCTTTTTTCCTAAAAGGGTTGCAACAGTTTTCGGCAATATGACCCCTTCATTATCCAAACTGCCTTCAATCACAGGAAGCACCAGTAACGGGCTGTTTTGGTCACTGACTCCGATAATTCGTACAGATCTCTGACTTAAAGAGTGATCGTCTTCAAGTTCAAAGAACGCTTGCTTTTGGAGAACAAGCAGCATATTCGTAACATCGGGATCATCTTGAACAGGCTCAATCATTTTTTCCGGATAAGTATGCTTATCGCTTAAAACCCAATAATCTGCATTGGCTACATACATATCTGTGTAGTAATTAAAAACGTCTCTAGTTGTTCTATCGGCTACCAGCATAGCGGTGATAAAAGATGTTCCCAGTATAATCGCAAACAAGGTAAAGAAAAAACGCTTTTTGTTATGAGTGATATTACGCCATGAAATTCGCCAAATATTTAGCATAGTCGCCCTCCTCCCTCGATACCACCTGATCGATGCCTCCGTCCCTGAAAAGAATAATCCGGTCCGCAAATCCGGCTGCAAAAATATCATGAGTAACCATCACGATCGTTTGTCTGTTTTCACGATGGAAGACTGTCAATAGCCGGAGAATTTCTTCTGCATTCGCTCTGTCCAAATTCCCTGTCGGTTCATCCGCTAATAAAACAGTCGGGCTATTTACGAGTGCCCTGGCGATAGCAACACGCTGCTGCTGACCGCCACTGAGCAAATTGGCGCGTTTGCGATGAAGTCCTTCCAATCCTACCGCCTTAATCAATTCTTGGATCACCCGACTCTTCTCCTTTGTCAGTTTGCCGTCGGCATGAAGTGGAAACGCAATATTTTCTTCTACAGTTAAAGTCGGAAGCAGTTGATAATTTTGAAAAACGAACCCCAGTTTTTGTCTTCTGAATATCGTTCTTTCTTTTTCGCTCATCTTATTTAAATATTTACCGTCAATTTGTATATCTCCAGCGGTCGGTACGTCAAGGCCTCCCATCAGCTGCAGCAAAGTGCTTTTTCCGGAGCCACTGGGTCCCATTATCGCTACGAATTCGCCTTTTTTAATATTCAAATCGACGCCTTTCAACACCCGTGTTCTCTCTTGCCCCTGCAAAAATTCTTTAGTGAGATTGCTAACTTTAATCATAGCGTTCGCTCCTCTATTATTCGTATTGTCAAAAATTTTCATATAAAATCACTATATTTCATTATCGTCAGTGCCTCGCTCTATCAATTGTCCACAGCGCGACGCTCCCTCCGATTTTCTGTATACCACCAGCACCGAAAATAGTGTGTAATCGTCTTAATGGCTGATAGAAAAAATGACCTACCTTTTGGTTTAGGTTAGCCCTTAAAACCCTCCACAGATGAAGTGAACTCTGAATTCGACAATGGTTTTAAAAACTTTTTTGGCATGCTTTTCTGTTCCCTTTGCCCTTGACGTCAATGTCAAAACTATTGGCGCTTTTGCCAATAGTAATTGCATGGCATTTCCACCTAATTAATGGAAATAACTATGAACATCTACTGAGTTTTCAAGGACTTTTGACACTACCTCAATTATTTCATCTGCTTTTATACACTCATTATATACTAAGTATATATTATAAACAAGCGGATTTATTGTAAAATCATTATTGAAAGTTATTTTAAAGGCTAAAATAATATATATCTAGTATATATAATTTCAATATATGATTAAGTTCATACGAATGTGAAAATTCATTTTCGGTCAAAAAATCAAGTTGACAGTCTACAGGTTCATTACTGGGATTGTGTGTCAATCACAGAAAATGGTGAAGAGACAAAATCAGAAGTATAGTCATAGAGGATAATCAAAATATCGTGACTAAAAATAAAAACACATATATAGCTGAAGAGTAAAGTCCATATCATTGTGTAAAAAAAGAAAAAGAGTCATGCTGCTTCCCCTTTGACAGATAAAAACAGTACCACCAAGAGATATGCAAACATGACTCAATATCATATTACCGCAAATAATGAACTTTTGCACGGGTTATTGATGCGAGACAAAGGATTACCAAGCTGCTGGAGCAAGTCGTGAAGCAACTTCTCTAAATATTCGTAACTTTTTCTTCCGTTTCCAAAATTCCATACCGTTCTTTTTCAATTCCCGCAATGTTTTCCCTTGCGTGTTCGGTGCCAAGGCAATCCCGAACCGAACAATCCTAAGGGCACCAATAATACGGCCAGTATAAATGTAATGGTCGGTCCGATTGACCAAGCGAGTTGGGTTGCTCCCACTCTGAATGCCTGTTTATCCTTTTCAGAAATTCGATCAAAACAGAAAAGCAGATGAAAAGAAACTGTCGTTTACTCTTTTTTTCGGGACTTTTCAGACAGCTCTTACCATGTTAATATGTTTTGGTTTTTATTGACATGGAGTTTTAAGTTAGTTCAAAAAAAAGATAATCGAATAAAAAGCTGCTGCAGAACATGTTATAATATGATATTCATGTACAAATATGAACAATAAAGGTGGGATTCGTTATGAGATTTGGTATTATAGGAACAAACTGGATTACCGACCATTTTATAAAAGCTGCAAGCGCACACCCGGAATTTTCCCTCGGCGCTGTTTATTCGAGAACAATGGAAAAAGCAAAAATGTTTGCCGAAAAATATCAAATAAAACACGTGTACACCAACCTTGAAGAAATGTTTCAAAGCGGCAATATTGACGCCGTTTATATTGCATCCCCCAACAAATTCCATGCCGAACAAAGTATTTTGGCCATGAAAAATAGAATTCACGTTCTTTGCGAAAAGCCGGCAGTAACGTCCGTGCAAGAAATGGATGAGGTCATTCAAACAGCCAAAACTTACAATGCCATGTTTATGGAAGCGATGAAATCAACCGTTACACCGACCTTTTTAAATTTAAAAAAACATCTTGACGAAATCGCTCCGATCAGACGATTTGTTTTCCATTACAATCAATATTCTTCACGATATGATAAATATAAAGAAGGAATTATTGAAAACGCCTTTAAACCGGAATTAGGAAACGGTTCGAAAATGGATTTGGGTGTATACTGCTTAGCACCGATTGTTCATCTAGTCGGCGAACCAAAATCCATAGTAAAAAATCACTATTACTTATCCACCGGTGCAGACGGTCAAGGAAGTATGATTTTAAATTATGATAATTTTGAAGCAGTCGTAATGTATTCCAAAATAACAGACTCCTTTTTCCCTAGTGAGATCCAAGGAGAAAAAGGTGTTATTGAAATTGACAAAATCAGTGATCCGAAGAAAGTTGTCATCAAATATCGAAACGGTGAAATAAAAGATTTAACCGTGGAACATAAATTTGAAACGATGTATTATGAAGTAGAAGAATTTATAAACTGCGTGAAAAACGGCAAAATTGAATCCGATATAAATAGTCATGAACGGACAAAACAAGTTGTGAAGCTGTTGACGATGTAGTGAAATTCCTAACGCCAGTGGAAAAATGCTAATGAAATGAATCGCAATCGACTTAGACGGCACACTTTTAACAAATGATCATATGATTAGCGAAAAAAACCGTGAAGCAATTGTAAATACACAAACAAAGACAAAGCCTCTTACCCATTTAAAGGCAGAAGAGGCTTTCTGTTTTTCTTTCCGCTATTTTCTTTTCCGCACGTTCAATCATTGTTGGCACGGCTCTTTTGAAACATAAATAATTGGCAATTTGGCTGTATGATAAATAATGGCCTCCAGACGTCAAACAAACTTCTCTCTTTCGTATTGCTTGCAATTCCTCATAGTGAAGATAAAAACGGATACGGGCATCACGTCATTATTGGTCATGGAGACTTGCAATTCCTCATAGTGAAGATAAAAACCCCAAAAAAGTGTTATATACGCATTTCATTTTTAATGCTTGATTGATTATTTCCAGGGAAACTTTGCCAATCCTTTGATTTGCATCGGTTCAACAGAGATTTTTGCACGATTGGGGGAGACGACAGTTGGCATATTCAAATCACTGAGACCGTCTTCTGTAAAATAGCCACCATCTCGGAATATGAACTGATTTTTGCCGCGATTGACGGAGAAAAATATTGGAAAAAATGGCTTGACTTAAACATCCAATTCGGTAGAATAGAAAAAATATTGAATCTTTAAAATTTTGAAGTTAGGAGACTAAACTAAAATGATATTACGATTTCACTATGCTTGGGTTATTTTATTTGTCACGTTTTTATCTCTTTTAGCCGTTCAAGGTGTTCGTCTTTCTTTCGGGGCTTTTGTTGAACCTTGGGAAAGGGAATTTTCAATGGACAGAGGGACGGTATCGTTAATTTCGACATTAAGCTTTATCGTTTATGGACTTTCCCAACCATTTATAGGAAGGTTAGTTGATAAATTTGGGCCTCGTATAATCCTTTCTGTCAGTACTTTTTTGGTGGCAGTTAGTATTCTATTAACAGCTTTTGTCCATCATCCATGGCAATTGTTTATTCTATATGCCATATTTGTATCACTTGGGGTTGGCGGAGCGTCAAACGTGGCTGCAACAGTAGTCGTTACAAACTGGTTTAATGAAAGACGAGGATTTGCTTTAGGAATTGTCGAAGCAGGGTTTGGAGCCGGACAAATGCTGTTGGTACCAGGATCTCTATTATTAATTCAATGGTTGAATTGGAAAGCAACGGTCATCATCTTGGGATGTTTTTTAATGATTGTTGTGTTTCCAATTGTCCTGTTAATTTTACGAAACCATCCTAATGAAAAAGGTATGTTGCCAATTGGCGGAATGGATCAAGAAGAAAGCACAACTGAACAGCCAAGTAAATTCAATGATTTTTCAATTTGGGATGCTTTTCGTAAAAAACAATTTTGGTTCTTGATTTTACCATTTAGCGTTTGCGGTTTTACCACTACAGGTTTAATGGATACACATCTTATCCCTTATGCCCAGTTGTGTGGAGTTCCAACAAGTGCGACTAGTGCAGCAGTAACTATATTGGCTGCTTTTAATATTGTAGGAATACTATTTTCTGGTGTGTTAGCAGATCGCTGGAGTAGTCGAAAAATGCTCATCTGTCTATATGTTATACGGGCATTATCGTTGTTTATTCTATTCTATAGCTATAACCCTCTGCTATTAATTATTTTCGCTATCGTTTTTGGATTGGTTGATTTTTCCACTGTTGCTCCTACGCAATTGTTGGTCACGCAATACTTTAAACAACACTCTGTTGGTTTTATCATTGGTTGGCTATCTTTCAGCCACCAAATTGGATCAGCACTAGGAGCCTATGTGCCAGGTTTACTATACAGTTACCACGGGAATTATAATGTTGCTTTTTATTTTTCAATAATCATATTAGTCATTTCAGCAATCCTCACCTTCTTTCTTCCTGAATTTCCCAAAGAAAAGGTAACGATTTAGGAGAAGGCACCTATGCGATTTTTTGGAGACCTCGAACCTGTTGTCACTCGGCAAAAAAGCTGAACAAATTCGTAAGACTGACCTATTCATTTATTTATTGGGCCAACCTCAATATTCGCAGATCCCCTGTTCACATTTTTATTTGCCTAACCAAACTTCCTGTTTCGGTTTTCCGACAAGTCCTTTAAGGCTGCAGATAACGTGCTAAAAAAATTTTGAAAACTTTTCACGGAACATGATTGCAAAATGGAGGATACGGAAAACGTTCAAAAAAAAGCTGTCCAGAAAGTCAAAATCCATTGAAAGCGAAACATTATAAACATTGATATATCAACGTTTCTAAAACATTAAAGGGGCGTTTATAAGCCGGAAAATTGACTTATTAGACAGCCCCCTTACCCTTTCCATCATAACTTCAGCCATTGGCCTATAGGCTTGGAAGTCCGTATGCGACCGTTGTCAAATACCAATTTCCCCCGTTGAAATGTCGCAAGGATTTTGCAAGGGAATGTATGATTGACATATAAACTATGCTTGTGTTTTTGAAGCAAACTGTTTTTCTCGACTGTGAAGGAATCTTTTAAACTTATAATCACAAAATCTGCGTCTTTTCCTTTTGCAATTTCCCCTTTTTTCCCGTCCAAGCCAAATCGTTTGGCGGGTCTAGCAGATGTCCAATGAATCAGCTTCGGAAAAGGAATGCGATAGCGAACCGCTAGTTCGATCATCGCCATCAATGTAAATTGTCCCCCGCTGATTCCTCCCCAAATTTTGAAAAAATTCGTTTCATCTTCTTTCAAGTTCCATGGCGACGGGGAATGGTCGGATGCGACAAAGTCAATCTGATCTTTTAAAAACAAATCAACCAATTTTTTTTGGTCGCTTAATTCGCGCAATGGGGGAGCGCATTTTGCAACCGCTCCAAGCTTTTTCGTATGTTCATGGTCAAACAAAAGATAATGCGGGCACGTTTCCAATGTGACATCAAGTCCTCTTTTCTTCGCTTGCTGAATTTCTTCAACGGCTTCTGCACTGCTGATATGAACGAAATGCAAAGAACAGCCGGTCTGTTCCGCAAATGTAATGGCTTTTCTGACAGCTAGCCATTCCGCAGCAATCGGTCTTGATTGCAAATAATCGTCCGGACCGAATTTTTCTTGCCGCTCTTTTTCTCTCTGCAAAAATTGCACCATTGCGCCGTCTTCTGCATGAAGAGCCAAAATTTTACGCAAGCCGGCGATCGTTTTCATTCCATTCAAGAGCGTATTATCATCAACCGCTGCGAACTCTTTATTGCCGCTCGGAGACATGAAAGCTTTAAATCCGACAACTCCTTTTTCCGCAAGAGGCGCTAAATCATTTTTATTGCCCGGAACAAGCCCGCCCCACAATCCAAAGTCAACGAATGACTTTTCCTCGCCTATTTTTCCTTTTTGTCGAAGAGCTTCAAGATCAGTTGTAGAAGGGACACCGTTCAGCGGCATATCAAAAAACGTTGTACAGCCGCCCGCTGCAAGCATAGATGAACCTGTTGAAAAGCCTTCCCAATCCTCTCTGCCCGGTTCATTGAAATGAACATGGACATCAATCAATCCGGGAAAAACGTATTGGCCTTCCGCATCCCAAACGACATCGGCTTCCCCGTCAATGTCATCGCCAATTTCAACAACAATGCCGTCTTTAACAGCTAAATTTGTTTTTTTCACTTCGTCATGAAACACAACGCTGCCGTTTTTGATAAGAGAATCATATTTCACTCGAACCATCTCCATTTCTTATCATTAAAAAAATGGCATCAGCTGAATTTTATATAGATCAATGGACTGAACGCTTTCTCTTCCGTCTGAATGAATTTATCAATTTCTCAACCGATCGCAAAAATGAATGATGATCAAAATTTTGCGCCATTGACACAATTTATCGATGAACTACACTAGAAAAAGCTGACTCCTTTCTTTGTTTTCCATACATACTCAGCGCTGTTTGTGCTCCTTCACCTCTGTTTATGCGAACACCGTGATAGATGAGAACTGCCTCCAATGCCGTTAGCAGCTTGAGAATATTTTCTTTGCGGCAGCTGTAGCCCATTGTACCGATCCTCCAGATTTTTCCGTGGAGCGGGCCAAACGAGCTGGCAATTTCAATCCCGAATTCATCCAGCAGCATGCGGCGCACGGATTCTCCATCGACGCCCTCCGGTATGTTGACGCATGTGACGGTCGGCAGTTTAAAGCGTTTATCGCCGAATAATGTGAGCCCCATTGCTTCCAGCCCGGCCATTAATGCCCGTTCATGGAGGCGGTGGCGTGCAAATCGATTATCCAATCCTTCCTCCATAATAAGCCTCAAGCCTTCACGCAATGCGTAAAGCATTGATGTAGCTTCCGTATGATGATTTAATCGCCGCGGGCTCCAATAATCTTGAAGCTGGCTTAAATCAAAATAGTTGCTAATAATTGTTTGACCTGAGGCCATTTGCTGATCCAATTCCGTCCGAATTCCTCTTTCTACCTTTTTACGCGACAAAACAATTTTTTCAATTCTGTCATTATATGTGATGGGAGCCATCCCTGATGGAACCGATAAGCATTTTTGCGTCCCGCCGATCACGCCGTCAAGCTGCCATTCGTCGACATTCACGTCCGTTCCTCCAATTGTCGCAACCGCATCGACTACAAGAATTACATCCATCTCCCGGCAAGCTTTCCCGATCTCCTCAAGCGGCTGCATGCACCCCGTTGAGGTTTCCCCATGGACGATCGCAACTATTTTTGGCTGAACCTTCTTTATTTCTCTAATTACATCCTCCGGGTCAAACACCGTTCCCCATTCACGCTCAATTGTAGTGACATCAGCCCCGTAGCGTTCGCATATTTCGGTTAATAAATAGCCGAACCGGCCGTATATCGGGATCAGCACTTTGTCGCCCTGTTCGATAATGCTCGCCAGCATCGCTTCAATCCCCGATCTGGAGGTTCCATCGATAGGGAACGCCCATTTGTTGTCCGTACGAAATAAATAGCGAAGCATTTCCATTACTTCATTCATGATCGAAGTAAATGCAGGATCAAATTGGCCTAAAATCGGCGTACTCATCGCTTGTAAAACTCTCGGATCGACTTCAACAGGCCCCGGTGTCATGATCGTTCTATTAGGTGTCTGTAGAGGCAGAAATTTCATTTCGTCCACAATCCTTTCTTTTAATATGCCAATCTATATAAATAATGGATTAAAAACTTAACGCCGCTTTCTAAATGAGCCGCTGAGGTATATTCCTTCGGCGAGTGGCTGATTCCGTTATGACTCGGGACAAAAAAAAGCGCAGTCGGACAATAGGTTCCGAACATTTGCGAATCATGTCCCGCTCCGCTAACCAAGATTTCATGAGACAGATTTTGCTCTTCTGCAATTTCTTTTGACAGCCTCAGCAATTGTTGATCCATTTTGACCGGCTTGACGTTCAGCCATTCATTTAACAAAATATCGACATTGTATTGTGCGCTCACATTTTTAAAATGACGTGAAAATGTTGAACAAAATTGCTCCAGCAGTTCTTCCTCGTGATGACGGATATCGATCGTAAAAACGACTTCACCTGCAATCACATTCGGAACGTTAGGTTCAACCTTTATTTTGCCGACGGTCACTCTTAGTTGGTCGCACACCTGTTTGGCTTGTTTCATTAAATAGGTAATCAGTTCAGAGGTAATGGCCACCGCATCTTTTCGGCAGGGCATCGGGGTTGTTCCTGCGTGGTTGCTTTCACCAACAACCTTTACTTGATAGCGGCGCTGTCCAACAATGTCGCTGACAATGCCCAACGATTTTTTCTTTTTTTCTAACACAGAGCCCTGTTCGATGTGCAGCTCAATAAAGCATTGAATATCGTTTCGAAATGGCTGGCGAAATCTTTCCTGTCCAAAACCGCATTCATTCATTGCTTGCACAAACGAAATCCCTTTAGAATCAACAATTTTTTGTATATGCTTAAAAGAGCGCCTCCCCGTTACAGAGCCTGACCCCCAAAATGTAAGCGGAAACCGGCTGCCTTCCTCTTCACATAAGGATACGACCTCAATCGTTTTTTTTGGTGTTCCAAAACGCTTTAATAAATAATGAGTCGCCAACAAGCCGGCAATAATGCCGTATGCGCCGTCATATTTTCCTCCTTCAATAACCGTATCGATATGCGAACCAGTTAAGATTGTTTTGGAGGATGGAGATGATCCTTCTGCTCGGCCGAACAAGTTGCCGACATCATCAAAATAGGGAGCTAATCCGCATTCCTCCATTTTCTCCTTCAACGCTTCCTGCGCTGACAGCCATTGTTCGCTATATAACAGCCGGGTAACTCCGCCTTTTTCCGTTTTACCGAATGTTGCAAGCCATTCGATCAGCCTTTCAACTTCCTCTTCAAGCTGAATGGGACCAAGTAAATGAACTGTCATGTCTCTTCCCTCTTTTCTATTCAAAATAAGCAAATATCCTTGTTATATTTTGTTCCATAAAATGTGAATTTACTTTATTTTATCGTTATTCTTTTTCATATACATTGGCAATTTTGATATAAATTTCACCATCTTTTGTGCATGTTCACTAAAATTTGAAGACAAAGGGGCTGAAAAAATGAAAATTTCCGAAATATTAAAAATTCCCGTTATGAAAAATGCCAAGCTCATCGCCGGCCATAACGGAAAAGATCGAGAAGTTTTCAGCGTCAATATGATGGATGCACCGGATATCATCGATTTTCTGAAACCGAATGAACTGCTTGTAACAACTGCCTTTCATTTAAAAGACAATCCGAATGATCTGCTCGCACTCATCAAAAATATGGCGGATCAGCAATGTGCAGGGTTGGCAATTAAAATGAAGCGATTTTTGGAAGAAATTCCGGAGGCTTGCCTGAAGTATGCAAATGAAAAAAATTTCCCAATTATTGAATTGCCGATTGAGGTTACGTTAGGAGAGGTTGTGAACCAGACATTAAGCTATATATTGGACAAACGGACAAACGAATTGCTCAATGCGATTGAAATCCATCAGCAATTTACAAACCATATTTTAAGAGGAAAAGGGCTCGTCTCATTACTGGAAAATTTGGCAAACTTGATCGGCTGTCCAATTTTACTGTTGGATCAGCACTTTCAAATGATTGCTTCTTCATCTTCCGTTACATCGAGTCTGCCGGAAATCGAGGAAATGTACACAGACGGATTTCGCTTTTTCTTACAGCCAAGCTCTTACACTTGTTTTTCCATTATTTCTAGTAAACGAACTGTTTCCGTTTTTCCCATTTACACTCATGAAAGCAACAGCGGATGTTTAATTGTTTTTGATGCCATTCCTTTTCACAGTCCTTCGCTTGTGTTGACGATTGAACAAGCGACAAATGTCATTTCATTTGAATTGATGAAAAAAAATGCTCTTAAACAACATAAACGAAAAGTTCAAAATGAATTTTTTATCAATTTTACAGATGGCGCCTTTCAATCAAAAGAAGAGATTGTCATTAAAGCAAAAGAATTTAAAATTCGCAATGATCAATCGTATTTTTGTGCAGCAGGAAAATTGGATGAAAGAAAAAAATCTTTAACGTTTACACAATTCCATAAAGAAAATGAACGGATTTTTGAATTTATGGAAAAAGAAGCTGATGCGTTCCCAAATCCTGTTCATTTTTTTGTGAAGGGGAACGTAGGCATTTTGCTCTTCCCGATTCAAAAATCATGGCTGGAGCTTCATTCTTCCATCATGCCGTTTTTAAAGGAATTGCAAGCGAAAATTAGAAGCAGGTTCCAACGGACTGTCTCATTCGGCATCGGCAGTCTTTGCCAACAATTTTTAGATGTAAAAAAAGGCTATAAAGAAGCGTTGGAAGTGCTGGAAGAAGAACAGTATTCCGGAAATCAAGAATTCATTCAAATTCATAAGAAAAAAGATATTTATACGCTATTGAAAATGATTCCAAAAGAAGAGCTGATTGATTTTTACGAACAGATTTTGACAAACCTTTCAGACCCGGCAGACACTGAAAAACAGGCTCTGCTGCAAACGCTGTTTTTATTTTTGGAAAATCATTGTCAAATTTCTGAAACAGCCAAAAAGCTTTTCGTTCATCGCAATACGGTGATCTATCGATTAGAAAAATGCGAGGAGCTCATCGGAAAAAGCTTAAAGGATCCAGAAGCCACTATTAGCCTCCGCTTGGCATTCCGCATAAAAAATTTGCTTCAATTATAAAAAAATTGAGGCAAGAGCTTTAGTAAATGAAAATGTAATTTGTCTATAAAGCTTTAGATACATTAACTAAATTTTGCAAAAACGATTATGTAATTCAACCAATGACTTCACTACATCGTTCTTTTATTATGAAAAACAAATAACATCTAGTGTTAGATTTTTTTACATAAGAGGAGGAGAGGTCACTTGACAAATCAAAATGGAGGAACTCATCTTTTTTCACTTGGTTTGCAGCATGTACTGGCGATGTATGCAGGCGCCATTGTTGTTCCTCTTGTTGTCGGAGGAGCGTTAAACCTTTCGACGCAGGAGCTGTCATATCTAGTTGCGATTGATTTATTGACATGCGGAATCGCCACCCTGCTGCAGGCGTTCAAAACAAAATATTTCGGCATTGGTTTACCTGTCATATTAGGTGCTTCATTTGTTGCTGTTACACCGATGATCGGGATCGGAAAAGAGTACGGCATCAATGCAATCTATGGATCGATCATTGCCGCAGGAATATTCATTATTCTTTTTGCTCCGCTCTTTGGCAAAATAACAAGATTATTGTTCCCGCCGGTCGTGACAGGTACAGTTGTCACCCTTATAGGACTGTCCTTAATACCGGTCGGGATTAAAAACATGGCGGGCGGTGCAGGAAGTCCGAAATTTGGTGATCCGGAAAATTTGCTCCTTTCATTTGGGGTTTTTCTTTTGATTTTGTTTATGAATCGATTTTTCACAGGCTTTTTTCGGGCAATCTCTGTGCTTATCGGGATTATCGCGGGTACGGTCGCCGCGGCTTTTATGGGAGAGGTTGATGTGAAAGAAGTAATGCAAGCTTCATGGATTCATTCTCCGAAATTTTTGTATTTCGGTCCACCTACTTTTGAGCTTGTGCCGATCTTAACAATGACATTAGTGGGCATTGTCATCATGATTGAATCGACTGGCGCCTTTTTAGCCCTAAGCAAAATTTGCGGAAAAGATCTTAGCGACCAAGATCTTGCGCGCGGATATCGTGCCGAAGGATTGGCTTTCATCATCGGCGGTTGTTTGAACGCTTTCCCGTACAACACGTTTGCTCAGAACGTCGGACTTGTGCAGCTGACAAATATAAAAACGAGAAGTGTTGCGATCGTTGCCGGCTTTATACTTGTCACCCTTGGATTTATTCCGAAAATTGCTGCTTTTGCCACGATGATCCCAACATCTGTATTAGGGGGAGCAATGGTGATCATGTTTGGCATGGTCGTTGCTTCAGGCATTAAAATGTTAAGCACTGTTGATTTTCAACAGCAAAGCAATTTGTTAGTAATTGCCTGCTCCATTTCCCTCGGATTGGGTTCCACAGTTGTTCCTGATTTGTTTGCACAGCTACCGCCTATGCTGCGAATTCTTTTTAGTGATGGGATTATAACAGGCAGTCTTACAGCCATCTTTTTAAACTTATTTTTTCACCATTTCTCACTGAAAAAATCTTCTGCTGCCGAACAGTTAAAACCGACAACGATCAAATTTTAAAAACGAAAGGAGAAAGCCGAATGGACATAGAACAAGTTAACCAACTCAGTGCGGCTGAATTTATTGAGAAGCTAGGCGGGATATTTGAAGATTCAACATGGGTGGCAGAAAAAGCAGAAAAATTCCGCCCGTTTTCTTCCGTGCAATCGCTTTTTTCCAAAATGGCTGAGATCGTGGATCAAGCTGACGAACACGAAAAATTGGCGCTTATTCGCAATCACCCTGTTTTAGGCGCAAGAACAAAAATGACCCGATTTTCGCAAACAGAACAACAAAAAGCGGGGCTGCAAAAACTGACAGAAGAAGAATTCGATCGAATGTTAAAATTGAACAAAACGTATATGGAAAAATTTCAATTCCCGTTTATTTTGGCTGTGCGCGGCAAAACAAAGCAGGAAATATTTGCATCGATTGAACAGCGAATCAAAAACAATGCGGAAGCAGAGATAGAGCAAGCAATAGCAGAAATTAAAAAAATTGCCTATTTTCGACTGAAGGATATAGTGAAAGAAGAGAGAAACCTATGCTGACACGTACATTCCATTTTGATAGAACAAATTGACTTTCGTTATTTTTGATCTTTTGCACAGTACGAAGCCATATTCTTTTTAAGCGCCATAAATGGCGGTACAGCTGAATCTGCTGAGAAATAATAACCAAAGAAATTACACGCTTGTTAAATAGTGAAAGAAAGCCGTGATTCAAATGCCATGCCCCGTCAGACAAGCGCTTCCAAAGTAACAAAACGGGCTTCCAAAATGAAAAACGAGGCAAATAAAAAGGGCAATAAGGAGATGGAATATGAAAGGATTAACAACACATATTTTAGATTTAACTCACGGTACGCCTGCACAAAACGTCAAAATCGAGCTGTTTTCTGTTACAAATCAAAACGAAACGGAAAAACAGCTGCTCAAAACCGCATTCACAAACGAAAACGGTCGGGTTGACGAACCGCTCATCACTGAGCAGCAATTAACACCGGGAACTTATGAACTTTTGTTTTACATTGGAGATTATTTTAAAAACAAAGGTTTATCCTTGAAGGAACCGCTGTTTCTTAATCACGTCGTCGTCCGCTTCGGCATTTCTGATGCAAATACCCATTACCATGTTCCATTGCTTATTTCACCGTGGGGGTATCAAGTGTATCGGGGAAGTTAATCGGATACAAATACTTTCTTCAACAACGTCATGAAAAAACGGGGCCTCCCAAAAGTCAGTTACGCTGACTTTTGGGAGGCTCCCTTTATTTAAAAATTGTCCCTTCTAGTAAAATAAAGTTGCCTCACAACATTTCAGAAAGGACGATTTTATGAGCAACAATTGGAAGCTGGAGCGAAACAAAAGAAAGACAATCAAAACAGATAAAGATGAGAACCAAACCTGGAGGAAGCCGCTAAGAAATTAGAAAAAAAAATGGAAAAGTTATCAGAAGAAATCGAAAAGGAAACAGATACAAACATACATAAGGACAAGCAACAAAAGCGCAGTCAATGAAAGAAATCTGTGAAGCAAATTCGAGAAGATTTTATCCTACGGCAGGTTAAATACAAGGAACAAAAAGAAATCTTTGGCAACCGTAACAGCTATTCTAAAACGGATAAAGACGCAACCTTCATGCGCATGAAAGAAGACCATATGAAAAATGTGAAAAAACGGAACTCATCAATATATATTTCAAATTTACTATTTACGTTCATCTCCTCTATAAAATACATCAGGCTATCAGCAAACAGGCTTACGCCCATAATAATGCGATTCGCTACTTTTATTTTACATTCAACAAACACTTTTGATATGAGGATAAATTTTTTAATATTGTAAAAAGACTAGTAAATGTGTTAATATTTTAAAAAATCAGAAATAAGTAGGATTTTAAAATGCTTAAGAAAATAGGTTTATGTAATTGCATTTTTATTTTCCCTAAATTTAGTAGAATTTGCTGCAGAAAACGATGCAAATGTTAATGAAGACAGTCTTACACAAGAAGAATTAAACTATCTGTAAATGAAGTTGGCAACACTCAAGAAGAAGCTGATGCTCTGCCCATTGAAGTTGCTAGACAATTAATTGAAGAGGAAGCTAAAGTTATAGATTCTGGACCAGAAATTATTACTATATATGAACCAAAAGATGTTAAACCAGGACAAATTAGTACTATGGGAACTATTGCTTCTTCAACTTTAAAATTAGGTGGAACAGTATATAAAGTAACTAGTGATCGTTCAAAAGAAGATAAATTTTATATATATGGTAACTTTCAATGGTTAAAAACACCTTCTTTTCATTTAGTTGATAAAATGACTATTGGTTTCCCTTCAAATTCAGGATTATATCTACCAACTAGCGGAGGAACAGTAAAACAGCACCAACATAGATATTCTCAAGATCCTCAAGGAAATGGACGTTCGATTGATTATTCAATTAAGTATTCTCCGAGTAATTGGGAGCCAAGTGCTGGTGTGGCTGGCTCATATGATTTAAAACCTTCTACTAGTCATACAAAACACAAAGGGTACATTGGTCAATATGTATATGTTCCTAAATCAAAAAATGCTAAAAATGGAATATGGTCATCAAAGAATTGCTGGAACACCTAGTATATCAGTTTATCCAGCAGGTTTATCAATCACGTCAACTCCAAAAACAGATACAAAATCATACGCATTAACTTTATCTTATTAATCTAGTTGGAGTGGTAAGTCTATGATACAAACGATTGCCAACTTTATTCTTATTCTAGTTGTATCGGTCATTTTATTTTATATACTTAATTATGATACTTCTTTAGATAGTGAATTAATACTATCTCTTTTAATTATCATTTCTCTACAAACATCATTGATATTAGCTATTTTATTAAAAAGAAAATAACTTTCTTAAAGGGATTGTCCAAAAGTTGAACTGTCCCCTGTCAAGCAGACAATGGAAATCATAAAATTGCTTTAAACGGCTTGAGCTCTAAATTCTAATGGGCTTAAGCCGTTTAATTTTTCTTGATCGCGTTTGTTATTATAAAACTCTTAATCGCTTGTTGTAACGCTTTAAACGTTTCATATCGCTTCAGATCATACCTTTCACACGTTCAGGTTGCCCAAAAAGATTCCATTGGGTCGTTTTCCATGCAGCGTCCCACTCTTGACATACTATGTGTTCGCTTTGCTTCGATTATTCGCTTCTCAAGCCCATGAGATGTACTATAAATCAAAAGTTGTTTATGTTCTTTTAAACTTGTGATAGATTAAGTCCTGAATGTTGTGTAAAAAAAAGCGGTGATTTGCCAGGAATCTAGGGCAGGGTTGGACTTGACCCTTGCGATAGCGTGATCAACTGTTTGAAACACAAGTTGATGATTGTTCGAATGCCCTAATACATAACTATACAGATCTAGAATTGCACTCAAATACGCTTTTTTACCGTTTCCTATCTTGAATTCCGTGACATCCGTCAGCCATTTTTCATTTGGCTTACTTGCTAAAAAATTTGCGATTTAATACATTCTCAGCCACATGCACCGCTGATGATGAAACGTAACGGTTCTTTTTACAACGAATCACAGATTGAATACCGGCTGTTTTCATCAGGCATATATTCGTTTATGGGCCACTTATTTTCGATGTATGACGAATTTCATTCGGCGATAGCCATAAATTTTTAACGCTGCAGACAAGGAAACAAGCGGAAAACGCTAAAATCTATAATTTCTTTCAACTGATCATGTTAAAAAAAATCGCCGAACTGCTCCGCCTTCTTAACATTTGCTGTCTAAGCGAGATGTTTCTTTTTCAGCAAGCTTTTGAACTGCTCTAATAATACCGGAGTAGCCTGTGCATCGGCAAAGATTTCCTGATAAACCGTCAACTATTTGCTGACTAGTTGGATTCGGATATTGATCCAAAATCGCTTTGACAGCCATAATCATTCCTGGGGTGCAATATCCGCATTGGAAACCTCCCTCTTCCAAAAACGCCTGCTGAATCGGATGAAGCCCTTTTTCCGCAAGTCCTTCAATTGTAACAATTTCTTTTTCATTTGCTTGATAAGCTCTGACTAAGCAGGCATTCACTAGCCTGCCGTTCATGATGACAGAGCAGGCGCCGCAGCGGCCAATTCCGCAGGAAATCTTTGTGCCAGTCAGATGCAGCTGCTCTCTTAAAATGTCAACTAGCCGAGCGGCCGGATGAATCTCAAGCTCTTTCTTTTTGCCATTCACAAAAATCGACATGCGCATTCGTTCTTCAGACGGTAATTTTATGCTTGCGCTCATTTGCTTGTCAGCCATTTGCTCATCTCCGTTTCCATCATCTTATTGACGATTTCTTCCCTTGATACCGGCAGCCTATTCACCCAGATGCCAGTCGCATCATAAATGGCCATTGCGATGGCAGGGGCAACAGCAACCGTGCCAATTTCCCCGACGCCTCTGGGCCCATAATCATCCTCTTCGCACAGCTCCTCGATTGCGGTGATGTCAATCGAAAGGGGGACATCTTTTATCGTCGGAATTAAATACGTATCAAAGTTTTCCGTTACATATGTTCCTTTTTCTATCAGCGCTTCTTCCGTTAATGTATAGCCTAACGCCATCACGGATCCGCCTTCAATTTGTCCCAAATATCCTTGCGGGAAAATAACAGGACCAGCGGCAACGGCTTGCTCTAATTGTTTTACACGAACAAATCCAGTTGCCAGATCCACTTCCACCTTAACGGCACAAGCTGCAAACGAATATAAAAAATGTCCGCCTGGTATGGAGCAAGGGGTTGCAGGAAAGTCAAATCGAGTTTCAATGATCAGCGGCTTGTCTATCGTTTGTTTTGCCAGTTCTTTGTATGAAATCAGCAGCTCATCTTGGTGCCAAACACCTTTTTCGCCTATTTTTAATTGACTGACGGGCACATCCGTACATTGTGAGGCTCTTTCCAACAGGTTGTTTTGAAACGGAGCTTTCATCCGTTGAATGGCTTGCCAAACCATGCTCGTACCCCTTGAAGCAGTTGATGAGCCTGAACGCGGGACTTTGTCCGTATCGCCGATGACAATGTGTAAATCCTCTCGGGAGCAGCCTATTGCTTGAATGGCAATTTGTTCAATCACTGCGAGCAAGCCTTGGCCAAATTCTTCAAACCCAAAAGCAATTTCGATTTTTCCTTCCTCGTTCAATGAAATTCTCCCGCCAGCCGGATCTAAACGTCCATAGCCCAGCCCTCCGCCGTGCATGGTGATTGCCACCCCCACGCCTGTCTTAATCAAGCCGTTATGATCTTGTTTTCGGCAGCTGTTTAATAGTTTCGATTGGCTGATCTGTTTTAAAACTTGTTGAGCGCCGTCAGTTGGGGCGATTTTTTGCCCGACAGGACCGGGATCATGTGCCTGGCGCAGATTTTTTTGCCTGAGTTCAAGCGGACTCATTCCAAGCTTGACCGCCAAGCGATCGATTTGCCCTTCCAATGCGAAGGTTACTTGGTTTCCACCAAAGCCTCTAAATTCACCGGCAACGCCGTTATTCGTAAAAACCGAATAGCCTTCAACTTGAATATTCGGGATCATGTATGGGCCTGTCGCATGTTCAACCGCAAAATCCAATACTGCGGGACCTAACGTTGCATATGCGCCGGTATCCGCTATAATTCGCACTTGATGGGCGATGATTTTGCCGTTTTTTTTCGCACCTGTTTTCATTTTAATTTTCATCGGATGCCTTTTGATTCCTGACCGCACCGATTCCCTTCTCGTTTGATGAATTTTTACAGGAAATCCCGTTTTCAGCGCCAATAAGGCTCCGTACGGCTGGATGTTTAATTCGTCTTTTCCGCCAAAAGAGCCGCCAAGCGGGCTTGAGACGACGCGGATGTCTTCTTCCGGCATATTTAAAATGCGGGCTAATTGATAGCGGTCTTTATATCCATGCTGAGTGCCGGCATACACTGTCAAAGTGCCGTCTTTTTCCGGAACAAACACCCCGCCCTCTGTTTCCATGTACGCATGCATTTGCCTTGGAAGTTGATACGTTTCCTCTACAATACAGTCGCATGATTGAAATGCTTCTTCCACATTGCCGCTTTGATAAGATGCTTGGTGTAGGATATTCCCGTTCGGATGGAGCTGCGGAGAAGAAGGGAGCATAGCCTGTTCCGGATCATCAACAACCGGCAGCGGCTCATATTCCACTTCGATCAGCTGAAGCGCCGCTTCGGCGATTTCCTCTGTTTCCGCAGCAACAGCCGCGACAGCATCGCCGACAAAACGAACTTTATTTTTGCATAAAACAGGCTGATCGGGAAAGATTAAGCCAAACCCATTTAAACCTGGAACATCCTTGCTAGTAATGACAGCCCGAACTCCCGGCAATTCCTCCGCTTTTTCCGTTGAGATCGAAACGATATTGGCATGCGGATATTCGCTTCGCAAAATTTTTGCAAACAGCATATTCGGAAACGAAAGATCTGTTAAAAACTTTAAATGTCCAGTTACTTTTTCTACTCCGTCCGGTCTGATGCACACTTGTTTCAATCTCAATCCCTTCCCTTCTTCATAATCCAAATTGAAAAAGCTCGTATCTGAATATATTAATCTTTCTCCTCTAATTTTTTTAATTCTGCTATGACTATGTTGGCGGCGACCCGCCTGCGGTAATCCGCTGAAAAAAATGCATCGCCGGCAGGTTGAAATTCAGAAAAAACCGCCTCATGTACCTTTTTTAACAAAGCGGACTCAACCTTGCGTCCGGCCAGCAATTGCTCCGTTATTCTTAATCGCCTTGGACGATTCTCGCCTCCGCCTGCTGCCAACCGCGCAAAGTCAATTGTTCCGTTGTCATTTTGGCCGATTATCCCTGCAATGGTGACGACAGAGCCTGAAAACGCCTCTCTCCTCCCAATTTTTTGATAAAAATGGACATATGATGGCGGAGCTGAAATTTCCGGCACCACTATTTCCGTTATAAGATCATCCTTGAATTCTTCATTCAACCAATGATCTAAATCGATTTTTTTTATGTCGTCCCCATCAAAACATCCGATTTTCGCTTCCATCACTAACAGGGCGGGGATGCCATCACCAATTGTTGAGGCGACGTTTCCGCCGATCGTTCCAAGATTGCGCACGGCTGGTGCAGCAATGGTCTTGACAGCTTTGGTCAATAAAGGCCATTTCGCTTTTATAATGGGATGGCGGAGGCAGTCAGCCAATCGGATAAGCGCCCCCAAGTGAAGAAAGTTTTGGCCGCCATCTTCTTTTTCATATATCGCTTCTAAAATTTTTATGTTCTCAAGGCTGATTAAATGAGATGGCTGCGGTGCTCCTTTTTCCCATTTTGTTTGCCATAATGTTCCGCCGGCTATAAAGTGTGATTCTAATTGCAATAGCTGCCGCAATCGCCATGCTTCTCTTAAATCTGTTGGCATCCATATTTTTGAGGACAATGTTTTCAACTTCATCCCCCTTCCTTTGATAGTAAAATAACGTGCTTTTGCAACCATATTGCGATAAGAAACGGAAATGCCTTGTGGACGTCCGCATTTGACCGATTGTGCACCATTATCGCCTGTCCGCTTCCTTAAATGGGGATAACAAAATCGGCGGACTCGGCAAGCGATCCAGCTTGGCAGCATCCTCATCAAACAACTTATTGCTGCGTATCAAGTTTCGTATTGAAAAATGAGATCGTTGATGATTTCCAGTTGAATAAACGGCTGTTTGGTGCAATTGCACCGCTTGCTCTGCTATCGACTTTTCCAAGCCGACTTTAAAAGAACTCTAAAAAGGGGCTTGATAAGTTTAGATACCGCGTCGGTACATAACCATCGGTTCGTCTATTGGTCAAGTGAGCTTTGGCATTCCGATTAGCGCCTGGCTTTTTGTGAAATGTGATTGCGGCTTCATTATGCACGCACCTTCTGAGGAGATCGAAGCTTTTTCAATTGAATTAATTCTGCTAAAATGCTGATCGCGATTTCTTCAGGACCTTCTGCCCCAATAGACAAGCCGACAGGTGAATGAACGTTTCGGGGAATTTCCTGATCTCCCAGCAAGCGTTTTGTCCGTTCTTTTGAACCGATGACCCCGATATATCGCAGGTTTTGCTGCAACAACAGCTTTAAAAGCTCTTGATCCTGTTGAAATTGATGTGTCAGCAGCACAACAAAATCGCGGGGGGAAAAAGATATTTTCGTTGCCGCTTCCCGCGGGAAAGCGATGATAAGCTGATCGGCACCAGGAAAACGCCATCTATTGCACAACGCTTCTCTCCAATCACTAACGATAACCGAAAAACCGGTCCGCGAAGCGAAATGCGACAGTGGTACAGCATCCGAACCGGCACCGAAAATAATCAATCTCGGTTTAGGCTCAAATCGCTGAACATATACATATGAGGACAGTTCATTGACCCAAACTAATCCGCTTTTCTCTTGCGCAGCTATGGCATCGATTTGTTTCGGCACCGCACCAGCCCATTCCCCGAACGTTTCCGTGTCTTCTGTAAAAAATAAATAATTGCTTACGGAAAAATTTTTGCCGAGTTGTTTTAGGATGAAAACGTCCTTGCCGTTTTGAAGCAAATCATGCAGCCGGGATAAATGCTTTCGCAAACGGTCATCGATGCACTCCAACAGGATGCGTATGACGCCGTTGCAGCCGGCGCCTTTTCCCCACGACAAGTCATCCTCGCTTTTCAAGTCATATACGATACATTGCGACTCGCCCTCAAGCAAAAGCTTCGCCCTTTCTTGCAGGTCATTTTCAAGGCAACCGCCGCTTATTACGCCGATTGTTTCCCCATCCTCCTGAATCAGCATTGCTGCTCCTTCTTTTCGGTAAGCGGAGCCTTCCACATCAATAATAGTGGCAAGCACAGCTTTTTTTGGCTCAGTTGTTGCAATCTTTAAAATTTCATGGATATAGTCCATAACAATTCCCCTCTTATGAAAGAAAAGTAATGAGAATGATTGTTTTGTTCAAACGCAATCATCAACTGTTTCTTTCTCTTTGCATACACAATGCGTTGGCAATATACGCCACGTTTCTCCCCAGGCGACCGGCCATTTTTAATTCTTCATCAGACGGCTTTCGCGAACCATCAGGGCCGGCTAAAACTGTTGGTCCATACGGAGTTCCGCCAATGGGGGCGTCCGTTAAATATTCCGGATTTTGAGTATAAGGTAATCCGATAATGATCATTCCGAAATGGAGAAGCGGTACGATGGATGTTAAGATGGCCGCTTCATGCCCGGAATGAATGGAACCAGCGCTTGTAAAGATGCCCGCGGGCTTTCCCTCCAGTACGCCTTCCACACAAAGGTCGCCGATAGTTTCTAAAAAATATTTAACTTGGGACGGCATCGATCCAAAATACGTCGGAAATCCCCATATCACTCCATCTGCCCAGTGGAAATCTTCTATTTCCGCTGTTTTAAATATTTTCTGCTTTTCGCTTTCACGCTCATAATTTTCTTTTCTTTTTCCAATTTGAAATGTTGCGGAAATTCCTTTTTTATCAATCATCAACGGATTTTCTCTAATAGCCGGAATTAAACGATCAGTAAATTCGGGAATTTTTACACATCGTACATCTGTTTTCTCAATCGCCTTTGCTCCTTCGCAAACTGATTGCGCCATTTGTCTTATATGTCCGAAAGCACTATAAAAAACAACTAAAATATTTGCCATAAAGCTTTCTGCTCCTAACCTTTTAAAATTACAAATAAAAACCGATTTGAATATTTCTATATCAGTATTGGGACAGAATCAAAGCCTTTTAAATTACATATAAAAAACGGTTTCCATCGGATTGGTGTGAAGCAAAACTCTGCCCTTCTTTATCACATAGCGGCAATGGGGCTGAAGGCGAATCAAATCTATAGCATGATCAACCGGGAACGTAATGATATTTGCTTCATTTCCTACCTTTATTCCGTAATCGTTGATTTGCAGAGCTTTGGCTCCGTTTATCGATATCATGCTAATCAATTCCTCCAATTCCTTCATTCCCGTTAAATGACCTGCATGAGCAGCCATATGTGCAGCCTGCAATATATTCCCGTTACCTAACGGATAAAACGGGGTCATGATATCGTCATGGGCGATGCAAACATTGATATTTTTTTGCAGCATCTCTTTTATTCTCGTAATCCCTCGCCCTTTAGGATAGGAATCATATCTTCCTTGCATTGCCGTGTTGATCAGAGGACAAGCTACAATATGAATTTTGGAACTCGCAATCAAATCTAATAATTTGGCAGCATAATTATCCGGATAATAGGCCATTGCACACGCATGACTTGCAGTCACTTTGTCTTCCAGTCCTGATGAAATCGCCAATGATGCAACTGTTTCAATAAACCTCGATTGCGGATCATCGATTTCGTCACAAAAGAAATGAAGAAATAGGCCGTATTTTTCAGCCAAAGAAAAGCAGAATCGAATGGATTCGATCCCTTCCTCCCTCGTTCGCTCCAAGTGAGGAACAGCACTGACCCCGTCAGCGCCCAGCTTGATTGCTTCAAGCATCCGTTCCTGATTTTCCGGACATGAGAATAAACCATTTTGAGGAAAAGCAATGATTTGCAAATGGATGATATCCTGCAAGTCTGATTTCAGCTTCAGCAATGTTTTTAAAGCAACGAGACGTTCATCGGAAATATCTGCGATCGCTCTTACATATAAAACACCGAATTTCATTAACTGATTCAGCGCCTTCCTGGCTCGCTCGTAGACATCTTCCATCGTCAAAGTTTGCTTCCGTTCGTTCCATAATAAAATTCCTTCTAATATCGAGCCGCTTTGATTCCAGCTCGGCTCTCCGGCAGTAAATGCCGTATCAAGATGAATATGTGGTTCGACAAATGGCGGCATGGCTAAATCTCCACAGCCGTCTATCACTGCTTTTCCTTGCAGGGGATAAGGGGAAATTTCAGCAATGATCCCGTTTTGAATCCCGATAAAATGATGCCTTTCTTGATTGGGCAGTCTGATATTTTCTAATACAAGGTCATACATATTGTAAATTCCTTTCAAATTTTGCATATTGGCTTTCCGTCTCGTGCTGATACATCAACAACTGGCGATCGTTCCAATGTTCAGCTTTTTTAGATTGATAGAGCAGTTTTCCGTTTCGGAACACATATCTTTCAACAGGCAGATTCGTAAAGATGTCTTCTACTGATCTAGCTTTTAATAGAACGAAGCTTGCCTTCGTTCCGCATCTTACACCGTAATTTTTTAAATTTAATAATTTTGCCGGATATTCGGTAATCATCCGAATAATTTGTTTTAGGCCTTCACCGCTTCCTAAATGGGCAACATATGCAGTTAGCAAACCGATTTGCAGCAAATCCGCCTTCCCGAATGGATGAAATGGATCATGAACATTATCGGAAGCAGCCGCAAGCGTCGCCCCGCTTTGCAAAATTTCATGAATTCTTGTGACGCCGCGGCGGACAATCCCTTGATCAAATCGACCTTGCAAGTACATATTGGCACCCGGCAGCGTCACCGCTCCAATTTGTGCCGCCGCCATCCGTTCAATTAAAGAAAGAGCTTTTTCTTGTTCCATTGGCGCCAAAGAGCAAAGGTGGCCGGCTACAACTCGATTGTGAAATTGCCGCTCCATTGTTTTTTGGATAATATAATCCAGTGTGCATACGTTCGGATCATCACTTTCATCTACATGCAAATCAATCGGTTTGTCGTACTTTTCTGCCAACGAAAACAAACCGTCAATTTGCTTCTCAGGGTTTTCAGCTAAATGAGGAGCTCCGCCAATTCCATCAGCCCCCATTTTGATCGCTTGTTCAATCCATTCCAGCTCTCTTTTCGAATCGTCGTCAGGCAGTAAAAACATTGGAATGACTTGAATCGTAATGTATTGTTTTAATTTTTCTTTTACGTTTAAAACAGCTGTCAACGCCCGGAACACAACGTCTTCCCCTAAAGGCAATTCAAAATTGACATGTGTGCGAATGGCTGTTGTACCATGGCTTAGTGCATTCAGTGCAGTTTTCATCGCCCGATACTCAATCTCTTCCACCGTGAAATGGGGAGATTGCTTCCGGTAATTTATTACTGCTTCTTGAAGCGTCCCGCTTGCGTTCGGAACTTTCCTGAGAGAATAGGCTTTATCTAAATGCATATGAGCATCAACAAAGCCGGGCAGCAACACATATCCTTGACAATCAATGAATGAATCGGAGGATGAGTTAAGGGCCTCTAAAGTTTTAAAGTCTTCGCGCTGAAGATAAGAAGGCTGCTTTGTGATTTTTTCATATCGATCATCGTTAATGGTGATTTCAAAGAGAGAACCAGGATCTTCAAGCGGCAGACAAACATTCAGCAAATGCAGTTGACTCATAGCTTTCTCCCCTTTTTGTCCAACTTGCTCCGAGGCGCATTTTTAATTTTTCGCCAAAAATTCGTTCGTGTAGGCATTGGCGATATCTTCTTTCTTTTTAATTAAACCTAGTTCATAGAGTTGATTTTGTAAGGTGTTCCACCGTTCTTGAGACATATAGCCGAAGCCGTGGTCTTTCGCATCGTGCCCGAAAATTAAGTTCAGCTGCTGTTCGGCCCCATATTCGAGCGCCTCCATTGATAAATCAGGATTATATTCATGTATAAAAGGATTTACTTCATCCGAATGATCTTTATAATACTCCCACCCTTTCGTTGTCGCTTCCATAAACCGTCTGACGAGATCAGGTTTTTCTTTCACCATTTTTTCGGTTGTAAATATTACATTGCCATAAGGCTGGTAGCCGGAATCGTGTATGAGCAAATATTTCGTTTCGATTCCTTGCTGCTTTAAGGCGAAAGGCTCTGCCGTAATGTAGCATTGGGTAACTGACTCTTTATTCTCTATAAATGGGGTCAACTGTCCGCTATATGCCATTTCTTTCGCATTGTCGAGCTGATAGGCCTTTTTTATATATGCCCAGTACCCTGTTCCAGGTGCCGTGTACACCGTTCGCCCATTCAAATCGGAAAAATCTTTAATATTTTGATCAGCATGGTACAACAACGCCTGCGGATTCACTTGAAAAATGGCTCCGATCGCCACAATGGGTATTCCTTTATCGCGTGCTAATAAAATATCGTCAGCTTGAGTGATTCCAAAATCGGCTTCCCCAGATGCCACTATTTGAATGGGGGAAACTTGCGGCCCGCCTGGCTCTATTGTCATATCAATGCCTGCTTCTTTATAAAAGCCTTTCATCAAAGCTGCATAGTTGCCTCCATGTTCCGGTTCCGCAAACCAGTTCGTGACTTGCTTCACTTTTTCCAATTTTTCTGAGTCCTCTTTGACTTCTTCGTTATTAGTTGAAGCTGATTGGCTGCCGCATCCAGCTAAAAGAACGAGTAGAAATAAAATGAAGATTTTTGTATATCCCTTCCCTTTTGCCTGCATACGAATCCTCCTACTATTTTTGATATTTTTCTAGTTACATTTCTGCTTCATGCCAAGAACCTAGTGCCGATAATAAGAACTTTTTTCGGTATATTTCAGCCGTTTCAATTCATTTTCCCATCGTTACACTTGTGCATAAGAGGTGACGTCCGCTATTTTTCCTGGATTCAGCAAATGAAACGGATCATTTTTTTGCTTGGTTTTTATGATTTCATCCATTCGTAAACTCCAACCACCGAATCCCAACAAATAAGTATGCGGATCATGCACTTTAGCTCCTATATTCAGGAAAAATTGTATGATTTCATACAGCCGTTTCTCGCTTGTAAAGCGAACGACCGGCAAGGCCGTTGGAATAATTGCTCCGTTTCTTTTTATAAATTCAAAATGAAGAAGGACTTCTTCACCAAATTCCTTTTTTAACAAATGGACTTGATGATAAAGGTGTTGAATATCAAACTCAACTTGCAAGTAAGTAATATTGTCTTCATTTTTGCAGGCCCACAGCGTGGAGTGGTTCCAAGTAAAATCCGAAAGGCGGACCCCTTTTCGATACTGCTTGGCAGGAATGGTATGTGCCAATATTCCTTTATGTTCGGAAACGAGTTCGACAAATTCACTTTTTGCTTTTTCATCGACCTCAATCATCGTTAACGTTTTTTCAGGCAAAATATATTGTTTTAAAGGAGCGAAATGCTTTGTCAAAGCTCCTTCACATACTGATAAGAGCCTTTTTTTCATAGTTTCTATGCCCGAAAATTGATGGGCGAAATTTATCGCTTCATCTAAATAGTCATGAAAAACCATTGCTTGCATCCAATCTCTTTTCTCCTCGATTGGCAATTGCAGCTCTGTCATGACACCTAAAGTTCCGTAATTGTGAATATATTGCTCGAGTTTATCGCCTGAAACAACAATTTTTCTCGGCTTTTCCTCAATTGTGTAAACCGAAGCGCTGTGCACATTGCCATCCCACAAATTGCCCCATGTAATGGAGCCGATTCCTCCCGATCCTCCCGCCACAAAACCGCCAATCGTTGCTTGAATATATGTGCTCGGCATAATTCGCAGCTCTTTTCCGCTTCGCTCTAATATCCGTTCAAGCTTGCCGATTCTTATTCCCGCTTGTACCGTTACAGCGTTTTCGCCGATTTCAAGTACTTGATGAAACCTCGTCATGTTGATCACAATACCGCCTTGAAGAGGTACGGCCTGACCATAATTTCCTGTTCCAGCACCTCTGACCGTAATCGGAATTTTTCTTTTTACGGCGAATGATATTAACGAAACTAATTCCTCTTCTGACTCCGGAAAGGCGATGCAATCGGCCAGTTTATCCTTTAGCTTTTGTGTGAGAATGGGTGAATACCAATAATAATCTTTAGAAAATTTTCCTCTTGAAGCTGCATCGAACAGAACTTTTTCCTTCCCTAAAAGCTGCTGTATTTCTTTTTTCCAAGCCATGCTTCCACACCTCCAAAGTTTTCTTTATGTTTGAAACAATTGATCATCCTTTCTATGTCAAAGGACTGTACTGCTTTTCGGTAGAAATGTTGATGAGATCATCCATTTCGAATTCCGCCATTTCCCGCAAAACAACCGCCAGCTTTTCACCCAAACGGTTGGCGATGATTTCTCCCGTTTCTTTTGAAGCTTTTTTTGCATTTCCTAAAACCCCGGATTTCGAAATATCTTCCATCCTCCAGGCAACATAATGGCTGCCTTTTAATTGAAGATGCTTTGCGCTTTCCGGAAACTGGATGAACTCATCGGGACAAAGCTCTTTTTTCACCCAATCGGTTTTGAAGGAAAGAATGAAGGATGTTTCGATTTCTCCCCCGTGGATTCCGTATGCAGCCTCTTTTTCCTCAATGAGATCCTCTGAGACATTGAAGTCATAGCTGTTCAACCGGAAAGTCATCAAACCTGTTTCAATGCGGATATCGCGGGCAACGGAATTGAGTAAATCATGGTTTCCTCCATGTGAATTAAATAAGACGAATTTTCTAAATCCGCTTTTTTTCAGACTTGCGGCAATATCCTTGATCATTGCCTCTAAAGTGCTCCCAGATAATGAGATGGTTCCTGCATATCCGAGATGTTCGATGCTTTTGCTGTACGCAATTGGAGGCAAAATCCAAATATTATCTTCTTCTTTTAAATGTTTGCAAGCTGAATGCAAAATCCCCTCCGCTATTAAAGAATCAGTAAATACCGGTAAATGAGGCCCATGTTGTTCAACTGCGCCAACCGGCAAAATGATTAAAGCATTTTGCTTTGGCAATTCAGCAATTTCCTTACTCGTTAGTCTTGCAAAAAATTTCTGTTCAAATGCTTCTCCCTGGTAGCGAAATTCCATGCCGTTTCCCCTCCGAACAAATGATTACTTTTGTGAAAAAAGAAAAGCCGCAGGAAAAGAAAAACAATAAGTTTTTTCTTTCCTACGGCTTGTTTCCATCCCGTAAACAGGATCAAAACAATACCGAATAATCTATGGGATAGCCTAAAGGACGGAAAACGTCCTTCAAGCTAACTCATTTTTTTTAAGAATAATTGTCATGCATGCTGAGCCAGTGGAAGGATCATAATCTTTTAAAACCGAAAAAACGTTTAGTCCGACAATTGTTTCCATTTTATATTTAAATCGCTTTTTAAATTCATCAATTAATAACGAATCTGCCCACATTGTCAAAGCTCCATCTACTTTTTCAAGAATTTGCAAAGCAGGATCCCGTTTATGCAACCCGAAAATTAAAATTTTTTCATCCGTTACTTCAACTCGCAGTTGAATCACACCTGTTTGAAAAATTTCTTTATTTACTTCGTTGTAAATTCTCGCAATATCTTTTTTTAATGATTGCCTCTGTTCTGTCAAAAGGCTTTTGTCTTTCAAAAAACCACCTCTTTTCTTAAAAATAATTTTACAATTTTTCAAAATGTTTGATTATTTCTTTGTTAAGTTTTTTTCCACATTTTTTTATTTTGGTACTGTCAAGAATTTTGTGTAATGTAAGATAGATAGGGTATCTCTGAAATGGATTTAGAATAGAGAGGGATATTTCCTCCACACAGGAGACTGAATATTCAGTCTCCTGTGTGGAAAGGGAGAATTCCCTTATTTTGTTTATTTACAATATTTGGTTAACAATAACGTTCTTCAAACATTCGTTGAAGGGCTTCATGCGCTTCGGCAAATCCTCGCAACTTTCGCCCTGCCCATTTCTCATTAAAATCTTGAATGGTCAAATACACGATTTTTTCAGCGGCTTCTAAACTATTCAAACTGTTCATCGGTTTTAGGCGTTTCCGAATCTCCTTGATCGTTCGTTCGATGGCATTGGTCGTGTAAATCACACTTCGAATACTGCTTGGATAATCCATAAATGTAAGGAGGACATCCAACTCATTGGCCCAAGATTGAACTTCTCTTGGATATTTGCTGGACCATTTCGACTCAAACTGTTGAAACATTTGTAACGCCATCTCCTTATTCGGCGCGCGATAAATCAGCTTGAGATCCTCGGCCACTTCGAATTGGTCTTTTTTCCGAACACGATGGAGCGTGTTGCGGACTTTGTGAACGACACAACGCTGCACATCGGCTTTCGGATAAACCGCCTTAAAGGCTTCCTCCAACCCCGGTAGTCCATCGAATACGCCCAGAAGCACTTCCTTGACGCCCCTGTTGTATAGTTGTTGAAGAATCTCCTGCCATACATAGGCGCTTTCCTGTCCTCCCACAAAGAAATCAAGAATTTCGCGATATCCTTCTTCATTCACCCCTAACACCACATAAATGGCTTCTTTCTCCACGGTTTCGCGACGAAGTTTTACGTATAAACCATCCAAATATAAGACAGAATAACGCTTGTGCAGTGGACGAGTGTGCCATTTCTCGATGTCTTCCTTCACTACATCGGTAATACGGCTGATCGTTGCAGGAGAATAGGCATTGCCTAAAATTCGTTCAATAAACTTGCCAATTTCACGTGTGCTCATGCCACTTTGATACATCCTGATGATGGCTTCCTCAAGCCAGCCCGTGTGGCGTTGGTAAGGGGCAAACAGCTGCGTTTGAAATTCTCCGTTTCGGTCTCTAGGGACCAAAAGACCTTCAATCCGGCCATATTGCGTATCTAGATTTCGTTGATAGTAGCCGTTTCTCATATTCGATGTTCCGGCTTGTTCTATTTCGAGGAAATTCTTGATTTCTTCCCGCATGATCAGTTCTAATTTTTCCTTTACAAACTGACGAATGACGCTTTCCAGTTGATTTGTCCAGTCGACATTCGGTATACTTTTAGACATAGGTAGGGTTCTCCTTTCTCTGGAATGTGTTGGTCCAAATCAGAGAATACCCTACCTTTTTTCTTTTGTTCTAGCAAAATGCTTTACACAAAATTTTATACATCATCTTTATTTTTGTCATAAATTCTTACACTTTTATTGAATTTACCTGCATACATTCTTAGAATGAATTTCAATACTTATAGCAAGGAGAAAGGAATATGAAGAGCCTGTTGATCAAAAACGCACAAATTATTACGATGAATCATGCGGATGAAATTTTCACGGGAGATATTTTCATCGAAAATGGCATCATAAGCAACATAGGGAAAAATCTTGCATGTGACGCCGATCAAATCATCAATGCAGAAAATCGGACCGTCATTCCGGGCTTCATTCAAACCCATGTTCACCTATGTCAGACACTTTTCCGCTCACGGGCGGATGACTTAGAATTGTTAGATTGGCTGAAAAAACGAATTTGGCCATTGGAAGCAGCACATGATGAGGAATCGATCTATTATTCTGCATTGCTCGGCATTGGAGAATTGATTGAAAGCGGGACCACAACGATTGTCGATATGGAAACCGTTCACCATACAGAAGCAGCGTTTCAAGCGATTGCAGGAAGCGGAATCAGAGCTTTATCAGGCAAGGTGATGATGGATCGTGGCGACGATGTGCCAATGGAGCTTCGCGAAAAAACAGCTGATTCTCTCCAAGAAAGCGTTGATTTGCTTGAAAAATGGCATATGTTTGCAAACGGAAGAATTCAATATGCCTTTTCTCCCCGATTTGTCCTTTCATGTACAGAAGAACTGTTAAAAGAAGTTCAACGGCTTTCTGAAATATATCAAGTAAAAGTTCATACTCATGCAGCGGAAAATCAGGAAGAAATCATGCTGGTTGAACAGCAGACAGGGATGCGAAATATCGAATATCTTGACTATCTTGGACTTGCCAATAAACGATTGATTTTGGCGCACTGCATCTGGCTGGATGAAAAAGAAAAGAAAATCATTAAAGACAGAGGAGTAAATGTTAGCCATTGCCCCGGGTCTAATTTAAAATTAGCTTCAGGAATTGCGGATATTCCCGGGCTGATGGAAATGGGAGTTTCGTTAAGCTTAGGCGCAGACGGAGCACCTTGCAACAATAATTTAAATATGTTTCAGGAAATAAAGCTTGCTGCCCTCATCCAAAAGCCGAAACACGGCCCTTCCGCAATGAAAGCAAAAGAGGTATTTAAAATGGCGACCATCGGCGGGGCAAAAGCGGTCGGATTGGAAAAAGAGATTGGCAGTATTGAAATCGGCAAAAAGGCAGATTTAGTGATTCTAAATTTACATCATTTTCATACTTTCCCTTCCTTTGAGGCTGATCCGATTTCGCGGATCGTTTATTCTGCTTCAAGGGATAATGTAGAAACAACCATTATAAATGGGGAGATTATAATGGAAAACAAAAAAATAAAAACACTCGACAAAGAAATTGTTTTAAGAGAAGCAGACCGCTCGATCAAAAGAATGCTCAAAAAAGAAAAAGCAGTTTTCCACTGAAATCCGAAAAACATACTAACATTAGTAGTACAGACCTAGGCCAAGGTTTGTGCTACTATTT
>ERZ1673775.20-NODE-20-length-62200-cov-22.103822_pt1 | contig 62200 bp, 53 predicted proteins | sample MGYA00580139_ERZ1673775 | MGnify/ENA primary metagenome ERZ1673775 (study PRJEB41219, sample SAMN04549615) | soil metagenome | isolation source: soil | place: USA: Texas, Brazoria NWR | collected 2008-10-24 | study: EMG produced TPA metagenomics assembly of...
AAGGGGACTTTTTTTTTTCAAACCTCAAATTTCTTCATTACAGGAATGCTCCTTTCTAATTTTTCTGTTTAATTCCAAATAATCTAGATGTCCTATAATTTCAGACATCACAAGCGAAAACTGCTCCGAATACTTATTTCCATAATAGGCTTGGGCTAGACCGCTCGCGGTTGTTACCCCGTTTAAAATGAGATTCATAATTTTTTCTGCTTTTTTCTCAATCCCTTTTAATCTTTTATTTATTAAATCTTTCAGGTCTTGAATGAATACGCCGTGTCCCGGAAATACGAGATCGAGAGGCAAATCCGAAACTTTCTCTAAAGAATGTTTATGCTGGAGTAAAGTCGGCATCCGCCGTCCAAAAGAATCGGGTTCGACAAGTGCGTTGCTGGATATATGCTGAATCAGCAAATCACCTGAAATCATCCAACGATGCTTTGGATCATACAGCGCAATTTGATCCGGAGCATGTCCGGGCACCTCGATAATTTGAAAATCCAAATGGCTGCTCTCGACTGGAATGATCTCCGCTTGGATAGCAAGTTTTCTGTTTTTCACAATCGATTCTTTTAAATAATCGACCTGCTTTCTCCCTGCTTCATGACATCCCATTTCCTCATATAATTTAGAAAAAAACTCCACCCTCATCTCAAGAAATTGGCGGTCTCTCTTTAAGCGCGGGATCGCATTTTTGTGGGCATAAACTTGAATGGGGTGATCCGCAATGATTCGATTCACTAATCCGACATGATCTATATGGTTGTGAGTTAAAATGATTTCGGTTAAGTCATGCAAAGCCAACCCGTTTTTTTGCAGCGCTTCCAACAATGCATTCCAACAAGCCTCATGATCCAAACCGGCATCTATTAAAGCAAGGGATTCTTTTGCTTTCACTAAAAAAAAGTTGATCGTTCTTAAATTAGACGGAACATCGACGATAATCGGGATGATTTCATAATTTTGCTTGCGAAGCTCCATATTTTTACTCCCCCTTTGTTTTGACGAACCAAATAAACCGCTTAAAACCCCCGACTTTAAAATTTGATACAAAACGAAAAAAAAGAGTTATGTGATTTGTTTCAGTCTTTGCAGTGCAGACGCTTACTTTAACCAAATCCCCATTTTTGCCATACCCTTTGGAAAATTTAGAACTGTATAAACATATTATATGTTTTTTTAAAAAGGTTTGTAAAAGAGAGGCTGCCAATTTATTTACAACTTGTAAGGGAAACAACACAATATCAATTATTCCTGGGGTTCGGTCACGGATCACGCTGTTGTCTTTGCCGCTTCAGAGAAAAATCCACAGGTAATCTGGCTTACAAGGTGCTGTTAATCGAAGCGCTTCACATAAAAACATCTAAGCTCTTTATTGAAAAACAAATAACCCCTTTCCTAAAATTCAATGGAGAGGGGAGGAAATCAGCTTGAACCTTAAAATCATACAGCTTCATATTCTTTTCAACATGTTGATCTAAAATTAGATTACATTTTAGTTAGGCATATCTGATTCATATTTTCAAATCATGACCCTGCAATGTTTTCTAAGTCGAATGGAGCTTATTTCAAATTAAAGCTTAATAACCTAGTTCACGGGAAATTTCTTTTGCTGTCTTCAATAATTCCTTGGTGTATATAGAATTTTCAGATATATCTATAACACCGGATAGACCAATCACAGTTAATGCTGCGACGAGCTCTTTATTTGGTCCGAAAATTGGGGCAGAAATAGCTGTGATTCCAGGCAAATACGATTGAGTATAAGCATATCCTTCTTTTTTTATTGTTGATAGTGTTTCCTCTAATTGCTTTTGATTCATTTGATTTTTGGAAAGCTCACGATCAATTAAATCTTTTGTTTTAGTTTCTGGATAAAAAGCAGCAAAAATATTTCCAGTTGCACTAGTCGTTAGAGGAACGATCGATCCGACTCGAACATTAATTTTAATTAGTTTGCTGCTTTCTTCCCAACTGATAAAAATCGGCCCCTCATTTTCAATCCAAATAGCTAACGCAATAGTCTCATCTAATGTCTTATTTAATTGTTTAATAAACGGCTGAGCCTTAATATGTATATCAACATTTTCCATGGCACGAATGCCAATCGAAATGAGTTCATCTCCAAGGGCATATCGTAAGTCAGAACCTTTTTTTAAAAAACCAATTCTGCATAAACTTACAAGATAACGATAAATTTGGCTTTTTGGCATATTGCATATTTTAGATAACTCTGTAATAGTTAATGGTTCGTCGGAACGGGATACAGCTTTAACTATAGAAAATCCTACCTCAATTGATTTTATTCCCTTTTTTTCCATTTCCATATAGTTTCCCCTCATTCTCCACTTTTTGTTATCTATATTACCATAAGGAATTTTGATCGACCTTATTTAAAGTGCGCTTCTATATCTTTTATCATATCAATAATCTCAGATTACTGAAAAAATCTTATAATTCCATTTCGATCTCTTTTAATGTTTTTGCCCACCTGTGATAAACTCCTACATAGTTCTCTCTTTCCTCCTTGTGTGTGATTTGTGCACTTATCACAATACAGGAAGAGAGTCCTTTTTGCATCTAACTTGCCTTTCCACCTAGTTTTTAAGAGAAACTCCTCCTTCTAACGGAAAGGATCTTATCTTTCTCCAACAAACATTTTATTCATACATAGGAAATATAATGGAAAAAAAGGCTGAGGTTTTCTCGCATTGCGGCTAGAGAAAAGAATGGTTCCTAACTAATGTGATGATTGTTAATAAAATAACTATAATCACACGCAAAACGCACATAAAATTCTTGACGATACTTCAGGAAAATGGAGAGTTTATTGAATTTTATTTTAATCTTCAAATTTTTTGTAGAAACATCTTTGCACATAAAACGATTACTTTAAAATGTATTGGTTCGCTGATCACATTTTCTTAAAAACAAAAAGCTTGTAGACTTATTGAATTCCTCCCGTCTACAAGCTTAACCATTAATTTTTAGTTGTGTAAAACTCCGGCGGTATGGAAGCAAAATGTCTACGATGGTACAACATTGGGTCTTTATTGCTATCGATTTGAATTTCCTGTACTTCTCCTATTAAAATAGTGTGGTCTCCAGCTTCTACAGTTTTGTATGTTTTGCACTGTAAAACAGCAAAAGTTCCTTCAATAATCGGCAACTTATTGTCAGAAAAAGCCCAATGACATTTGCTAAAGCGATCCACTCCTTTGCTCGCAAAAGTTTTGCATAGCTCCTGCTGTTCACCAGCAAGTATGTGAACCGCAAACTGTCCGCTTTTAATAAAATCATTAAAAGACGAAACTTTATGATCAATACACCAAAGCACCATTAGAGGATCTAACGATACAGAAGCAAATGAGTTAACCGTTAGTCCAACGGGCTTTCCATCTTCAGACGTCGTCGTAACAATCGTTACACCCGTAGGATAATTTCCCATCACTTCTTTAAATAAAAGTTGTTTATCGGTTTTCAGCATAATTCTTTCCCCTTTACACCAATAAATATTTCACAATACAGTTGCTATTTTAATTGCATATATACCAATAATTTCCTTTATTTAAGACTTTTTGTTTCCTCTTTAAAACTCTAAGTTTTTTAAAAACGATTGTTTGCAAAGTATCCTGTTTTATTTGTGTAGATCTGGTATTAATTGCTGCATTTAAGTTTTTTAGCATTTTTTGTGCACTTGCTCCCGGATGTGCTTTTAAATATTCAAGTATAGCATTTTCAATATTCAAAAACATCATCACCCTTCAAAATTTTTTTGTGAAAGAATGACGATATTACTAATAAAAAAATCATTGGATCATATTTTCATCTTTCCTGCTTATCTTGCCTCACGTATATATGGCCTGAAACTAGAATTATAATATGACTGTTTCAAATGAAAGAGGGTGACATTTCTGCGGAACTGCCCCCTCTTACTTCATTAATCACCGAGCGGAAATTGAGATATTTGAATCTTGGAAGTGCGGCATTACATATTTTGAGAATCGCTCCATCGATTTTAAAGTTTCTTTGTGTGATAGACCTCCAAAATCAAAATAAATAATAACTTCTTCTATTCCTGCAGCCTCCACTTTTTTCAACACTTCCACGCAGTATTCTGCATCGCCAACAATAATGCTTTGCTCACTCAAATCAGATGTTTTCATGTTCTTAAGTTTATAAACTATATCAACAAAATAACGAATATGCGGAGGTGCCGTGCTCGGATCAGAAGGGAAAGCAGGTACTAATCCATTGAAATATTTCAGCATTCTTTGTTTCGTTTCCTCTACTTCTTTTTCGCTTTCTACTACATTTAAGAAATATGAACAACGTGCTTGTTTTCCTTTAAAACCTTTCGATTCAGATAATTTTTTAAACTCATTTACAGCATTTTGTACACTACCAAAAACCATCGTAGCTGCAAATGGTGCAAATATAACATTTTCCCCCATTTCTGCAGCTTTTTCTATAGATGGTCGACTAAATGCAGCTACATAAATTGGTGGATGTGGATCTTGGACCGGTCTTGGCGTTAACTCAACTTCTGGGAATTGATAAAACTCTCCATTATATGAAAAAGATTTTTCTGTCCATGCTTTTTTAATAATGTCTAATTGCTCAAAGAAAATATCTCTACTTCTATTAAAATCTACTTGAAATACGTCATATTCCCTCTTGTCATACCCTCTTCCAGCCGAGAAAATGGCTCTTCCATCACTTAATAAATCTAAAAGCGCATATTCCTCTGCCATTCTAATTGGATGGCTTGCCGGCAATAAGACTGTTGCTGGAGCTAGTTTTACTTTTTTTGTTTTCGCTGCAATATATGTCAGTGCCATGGAAGGAGATGGAAGAACACCAAACACACTAAAATGATGTTCTGGCAACCATACAGAATTAAAACCTAATTCTTCTGCATACACTCCTTGCTCTACAACATCTTTAATGAGCTGATTTGGATCTTTCCTTTCAGCACCGTATTCAATGGGATTATCAGTCAAAGTAAAAAAACCAAATTTCATGCAAAACACCCTCTCATAGTAATTGTTAAACATAGTTTAACTATGTTGTTTATTGTTTAATTAAATATTAAACGCTTTCATCATTTTCTGTCAATAATTATTTTGATAAGAATTTCTATTCTAAATTTATAGAAAATTATTTACAAAAGATTGGATAGTTGTTAATATATTGTACAACATTATTTAATTTAGTTAAACATAAGTTAACAAAATTGAGGAGGGTGTATGCTCTTACAATCAAACGCTGCGTTTGCTCCTAGAAAGTAAATTCAGTGGGAAAGATTTCGTGAGTCAAAATGAGACATGCGACAAGGTAATGGCAAAATAATAAATTTTATATGGGGAGGTAAATGTATGCACATTAACATCGAAAAGGTCGTCAACGAAGCCAAATTTAATTCTTTTCACTTTCTTTTAGTTTTCTGGTGTGGCTTTATCATTATGTTTGACGGATATGATCTAGTTATATACGGTTCAGCTATCCCAATATTAATAAAAGAATGGTCTTTAACACCTACTCAAGCGGGGGCGTTGGGAAGTTATGCATTAATCGGAATGATGTTTGGCGCTTTAATTTTTGGCCCGCTTGCTGATAAAATTGGAAGAAAAAATGTTATTTTATTTTGTTTAGCGCTTTTTAGCTTTTTTACCTTTTTAATCGGTTTTTCCAATGGACCCGGTCAATTTGGGATTTATCGGTTTATTGCAGGACTTGGGTTAGGCGGAGTTATGCCAAATGCTGTTGCTTTAACAACTGAATACTCCCCTAAACCTTTGAAAAGTACGTTAGTATCCATTATGTTCAGTGGATATTCATTAGGGGGAATGTTATCAGCTGGTCTTGCCATTCTCCTCTTGCCAAAATTCGGATGGCAATCATTGTTTTTTGTAGGAGGACTCCCTTTGCTTTTTTTACCTATTTTATACAAGACGCTACCGGAATCTTCTAATTTCTTATTAGCAAAATCAAATGCCGAAAACATTAAGAAAGTATTAAAACGTATTAATCCAAGCTTACAATTTCAAGATGGAGATTCTTTTGTAATTTCCAATAAAGAAAAACAGCAAGGAATTTCAGTAGTGAAATTATTCCATGAAAAACGTGCATTAAGCACTATATTACTATGGATTTCTTTTTTTATGTGTTTATTAATGATATATGGACTAAACACATGGTTGCCGCAATTAATGTTGGAATCCGGCTACCCTATCAATTCTAGTTTAATGTTTTTACTGGTGCTAAATTTAGGAGCAATTTTTGGTGCGATTTTTGGAGGATGGCTGGCTGATCGTTGGAGTGCAAAGAAAGTTTTAATTCTCTTTTTTGTCCTAGGCTCCGTCTCATTAACATTGTTAGGCTTTAAGGGACATATTCTCTTTTTATATTTTCTTATTGGAATAGCAGGAGCAGCTACGATTGGCACTCAAATAATTTCGAATGCATACGCATCTAACTATTATCCGTTGACAATCAGGTCAAGTGGTGTCGGCTGGGCATTGGGGATTGGCAGACTGGGCGCTATTGTCGGTCCAATAATGGGGGGAGTTTTATTATCTATGCAACTTTCTACATTCCAAAATTTCTTAGCCTTTGCTATACCTGGAATAATCGCTGCAATAAGTGTATCATTTATAAACGAGCATCAGCCTCAGTCCGCTTCTTTGGAAAGCTCTGAATCATCAACTAAATTGTCTACTATTGAGAATATCGAGAATACAAAAGTTTAAAAAAATGATAAATGACACCGCTTTCAACGGTGTCACTTTTTTTTGATATCTTTCAACATTCTAGCCGCTGACGCAGTAATTGAAAGATGAGTGAAACAGGCAAAAGAACTAGCAGCTTCTTGCTAGCATTCTTATACATAAAATAAATCCGGTCGAATGAAAAAACGATTCAACCGGAATTAGTTTTTCAATAATTTCTGAATATCTTGCTCAAAATCAATCGGTTCGTCCCATGGTTCATATCTATTCACGACTTGGCCGTTTTCATCAATTAAATATTTTGTAAAATTCCATTTAATATCGTTGCCAACCAGCCATTCAGGGTATTCATTCGCTAGTTTGATTTTTAATAGTTTTTCTGCCGTATTCGATTCATCAAATCCGCGAAACGGCGCCTCATTTTTCAAATATTCGAATAATGGATGAGCGTTTTTTCCGTTCACGTCGATTTTTGCAAACATCGGGAATGTGACGCCATAATTTAATTGGCAAAAAGAAGCTGCTTCATCGCTTGTTCCCGGCTCCTGTTGATCAAACTGGTTGCATGGAAATCCTAGTATTTCAAAACCTTGATCATGATATTTTTTATATAGCTTTTGCAGTTCTTCAAACTGGTATGTAAATCGACATTTACTAGCGGTGTTCACCACTAAGAGCACTTGACCTTTAAATTCTGCTAAAGAAACTTTTTCGCCGTTTGCTTTTTCTACTTCAAATTGATAAATAGACATGGGAAACACCTCTTTATCTATTATTAAGTTATAATTATTATAATATAAAAACATTATCACGCAAAAAAATTGCTCTCAGTTACAAATTTGGAAACTTTTTCCTGAATCAAAAAGAAGGTGAATGCCCGCCTATTTTTTCAATTTGAAGCATTTTGCCTTGGCGAAATGCCTTCTTATTTTGTCCAGCCCATTTTCACTCACTTCAACTAGAAAAATGAATGTTCCCTCAATCAAAATAAAAAAATCCTTGCTTCATCTTCTCCCTTATTTTTAAAAAAGAAGACTTACCCAAGGAAAGATGTTTGAATACCTGCCAAACTAGCTTCTTTATATGCCATGAAAGCATCAGTTTTTATAAAGCACTTGTATCAAAAAAAGCATCGGCAGGTCATCATTTTAAATGATCCTAAAACGTTCAATTGTTTTTATATTATCAACATATACGAGCAATTTTTTTATGTCATTAGATATATAGCTCAACCGCTTGTATGCTTGTTTTTATTATGCATCGGTGTAAGCATATTGTTCGTTTTGGAGCGACAGTGCCAGTTTCCAAATACAATTTATCTAAGATTCGTTACATCATTCATATTATTGTAGTTCAACAGCCTTATAGTTTAATTGAGGGATGACATTTTCATAAAATTCCGGTAGTTCCTGCAACGGATTGCGGAAGGTTAATAGAATTTTGTCGATTCCGATTGATTCGAGGTCAATGATTTTCCGTGCAACTTCTTCGTAGCTCCCAATGAGACCTGTTCGAAAGCCTTCGTTATTGGCTATAAAATCACTAATCGTTGTAGCGTTTTTCCACATACCTTTTGTTTCTCTTCGTTTTTTTAACAAAGTAATAGCTGCGTCATCTGCGTGATCGATGATCATTTGATATTCTTTCAGTGCTTCGCTTGTTGTTTCCCTAGCGATAACAAATGCGTTGACAGCAAATTTTACTTGGCGGCCATATTTCGCCGCAATTTCACTGACTGATTTTATTTGTTCCTCAAGTTCTTCTATAGGAGCACCGTTCATAAAATAATAATCTGATAAACGGCCTGCCATTTCTTGTGATTCCTTAGAATTTCCTCCTTGATAAATAGCGGGATAAGGTTTTTGGATCGGTTTGGGAGTTAATGTAGCATTTTTAATTTGATAATACTTTCCTTCATAGGAAAAATTATCGGAAGTCCACAACCCTTTTAGAACCTCCAAATATTCCGTTGACCTCCGATACCGCTCTTCATGCTTGATCCATTCTAATCCGAACATTTCTTGTTCTTCTTTAAACCATCCACTAACTAGGTTTATATGAAATCTCCCGTTGGAAATAATGTCAATCGTGGCTCCTATTTTGGCTAATGTCGCTGGGTGAATAAATGCGGGTAATACTGCAGCAATAAAATGAATGCTGCTTGTTTCGGCTGCTAAAGCTGCAACGACTGATAAAGGATCCAGCTGGCCGCTGTTTGCCGAATGATTTCCGCCAATATTCCCAACATAACGAACAGGAAAAAGAATGGAATCTACACGCAATTGATCAGCAACTTGAACAAGCTGCCGATTATATTCTATGCTTCCATCTGTACTTTGCTCGATTTTAGAACGAAGGAATCCTCCAGACAAGTTGGCGCCCCAAATCGAAAATTTCATACTGTTTCATCCCTTCAGCTGCAAATTCAATATAATAACTTTTTTCAAATTAAGACCTTTTCTTTAAATAAAGGCAAAACTGTTTCACCGAATCTGGATGCTTCTTCAAAATGAGGGAATCCAGAGAGAATAAAATGTGTTACACCTGCATTTATATATTCTTGCAAACCTTCTCTAATTTGTTCAGGAGTGCCCACAAGAGCTGTTCCTGCACCTTTTCTTATTCTTCCAATTCCAGACCATCCGTATTTGTCAAAGCGATCTCCCTGCTTTGTCAATTCATTCATTCTTTTTTGAGCAACGGAATCTGTCGTTTCATAATAATGATTCATATTGTTTTGAACGCTGTGATCAATCTTGCTGATGATATGATTTGCTGCTTCCCATGCTTCTTTCTCGTCATGCCGAACAACGATGTGAATTCTAACACCGTACTCTAACTCTCTGCCATATTTTTTCGCTCTCTGCTTTACATCTTCAATCTGCTGTTTAATTTGTTCTACAGGTTCACCCCATTGAAGGTAGACATCGGCTGACTTTGCAGCAATCTCTTTGGCGATATCAGATGAACCGCCAAAATAAATTGGAATGTTTGGGCTTTGGTGAATAGGCGGAATTAATTTCCCTTGTTTGATCATAAAGTACTCGCCTTGATAGTCGAATTCCTCACCAGCCCATGCTTTTTTAATAACTTCAAGAAATTCATCCGTGCGTCGGTATCGATCATCATGCTCTAAAAAATCACCGTCTTGACCTAATTCCTTTGCTGAACCACCAGTCACTACATTGACAAGTATTCTTCCTTCAGAAAATTGATCGAGAGTTGCTGACATTTTAGCAGCAACAGTAGGTGCTACAAAACCTGGGCGGAAAGCGATCAACGGCTTGATTTTTTCTGTATTATGAATAATAGCTGAGCCAACTAACCATGAATCTAGATAAGGTATGCCTGTTGGAATTAGGATTCCTTCAAAGCCTGCTTTTTCTGCTGTCTGTGCTACTTGAATAATATAGTCTAGAGTCGGTTTTCGATCGGGCACTTTCAATCCTAAAAATTCACCATCTCCATTAGTTGGTGCAAACCAGTAAAAATGAACAGTCATCGTAAAAGCCTCCCTATTTAAATCTCTCATATGCGAAAATCAATTGATTTAATATGAGCTTTCCAATCATTTTCATTTCAAAAGTTAACTCCTAAAAACACAAAAAGCCCTTGGCGGAATAAAAATAAATTTATTCCAATCAAGGGCTATCGGTTGTCCGGTAAGCATATTCAGTTTAGTACTCATTATATTAAATAAAACCGATGTGTCAAGTATGATTTCGTATTAGTTAGAAAATTTTCACAAAAATACAAAGTTTACTCCCAGTTATAGTCTACATATTTTTAAAGCCTGCCATAAACCGATGAGGGATTATATGTTAAGCCAGCCTCCAATGTTTTTTTCATTTTGCTGTTTACATCATTTATTCGATCCGTTTTGTTCTTCATAAACTTTGTCAGCAACTCTGCGAGTATATATTTTGATCGCCAATAAACTAGCGGCTCCAACTAAAAGGATGGAAAGGTTAGGAATAAAAAAGCCCAAACAATCGAAATTAAATAAAAGAAATAATAAGCGACAATGGATAAATACGTTTCTTTTACAGAAATGAACCCGCTTTTTAAAAATTCTTTTTTGATATGCTGCACATATTTAATCGATAAAATCAATATGATGCCTACAACTCCGGCAAAAATACAAATATTTCCTGCGATAAAAACAACTATACAAAAGGCAGCAAACATATAGTCCAGTTTAGTAACCGCATGATAGAGAGGTGTTTTCTCCAATGCTAGCCCCATATTATAAAACAATTTGACTTCTTTTATGAGATCGAACTAACATCTTCAGGGATGTTTTTTATTTTAAAGTTTAAAACGCTTGAAGCAATAAAAATAGCCATCAGGAATGCGATGCTGTCTGTTCTGGCATAAGCTACATGCCCTAATGTCAAAAATGCAACGATTCCGAAGCACATACATCCTACGTTTATATAAGACCGCTCGAAACTTTTTGTTAAAAGAAAGGACGATGTAAAAAGTACATAAAAGAATAAACACCCCTAGTGTTAGTAAAAACAAGATTAGCTTAAAGATATTAGCATCTGTGGAAATGTACGGGATGGTCAGGATGAATGCGACTAGACATACATAGTAGACGAAATAAAAAGATTCATCATTAATTTCATTTTTTCAAGTCCTTCTTTACTATAAAAATTTGGGAGCTCTCGGCGGAATCCATTAATTTTTGAAAATATATGTTTCCTAAATAACTCGAGCCTTCAGATTTTCCGGCGCTCGCAATTAAGTTGTAATTAGATACACTCACTAATTCCTTCATCCATTTCTTGTGTTAAAGTGATAAAGTAAGCAGGCAAAAGTTCTCCTTCAACCGTTCCATACTTATAAGTATTCAACCACTAGTGCCAGCTGGACTTTTTGTCCAATCTTTCCTTTCATCTTAAGCTCCCGCCCGCAGATCATCATAATCTTTGAGTTGACTTGAATGGACAGTGAACAAATCCCATCTAACCAAAGAAGATTCGGAATTTTTCTTACTAATTCTGCCAATTTAATTGTACCTCAAATCTTCCATATAGAAAATGATTTCGGACAACTTGCGTGACTTTTTCTTATTTTCAATGTTGTCAAGGCGTAGTGATCATCAATTATTGCCGGCAAGCAAACTGCTGTTAAGAGAAAGAATTAAAAAGCCAAAAAAACCGGGCGAAAAAATGGGTGCCCGGTTTGCTGTCTTATTTACTTGTTTCACTTAAATCTTTCACAGTTTATCCATTGAAGCTGCAAAAAATCTTTTATGTATATGATTTATTCACTGAATCTATTCAGCCTCATTTTTCCCTCCTATAGAAAAAAGTCGGTTGAATAGCCAATGATGAATGGAAAATATCAAAATTTTTATTCACTCGCAATCTTTATTTCGGTATTCAATCCAATTTCAGGGATATCTTTATTTTCCAAGTACAAAGTGCCCGGCAGTTCCGGTGTTGTCGATCCGTCAAAGCGCAAAGTAATATGCCCCAATGTTGTTAAGTTTCTTTGCACAGCATCGCCGACAGACGTGATTTCAAATTTTTCATTATTAATATAAAGCTTCTGTCCAGCTTGAATGACTCCTTCCGCCTTTACGACATCAATGACATAACAAAAATCTTTCAGATCCTGCGGAGCTTCATTGCCAAATAAAATAATCATTTTCTCTTTCAAAAAATGATCGGCCATTGTTCCGATTCCTTTTATTTTATTCTTATAAATGATTGTCATAAAGTCGGCACAAACCTGTTACGGTTGTGCCTTCCCTCCCATATGTCAGATTTTTGCAAAACTCATGATGTTATAATTACAAATTTACGAATCATAAAGTCCGAAGCTTGCCAGCCAAGCGACAAACACCCTTGGAACCCCGATTAAGAATCTTGAATAAAGGACGGACGGTACGCCGACCTCTACTGTTTCAGGTTCTGCTTCTGCAAGTCCCAAACCTACAGGTATAAAGTCACAGGCGTTTTGCGTATTGATGGCAAACAATGCTGGCAGCGCCAAGTTTGGCGGGATATTCCCTTTGCCAATTTCCACTCCAATCAGCGTTCCGATAATCTGAGCGATTACTGCTCCAGGTCCAAGTAAAGGTGATAAAAATGGCAATGAACAGATAAACCCGATTAAGAGCAATCCCCATATATCGCCAGCCAACGGCGACATGATCTTAGCAAATACGTTTCCGATTCCTGAACCTTGAATAATTCCAATCAGCAATGATACAAAAGCCATGAACGGAATAATCGTGTTAATCATTGTTTGCACTGCTTCACGTCCTGCTTGATAGAACGTGCTAATGACTTTTCCTGCGCCAAGTCCAATTTTCGTTAGTAAGTTTTTATTGGAGCTTGCTGCCATTGTTTCAGAAATCTTTTTATCACTACTATATTTAAACTCTCTTTCAGGTTTTTCTTCCGGAATTTTTTCTTCAGCCGGAGCCGCCTCTCTAGCACTCTCTTCAACGGGCTGAATTTGATCCAACCCCACATCTGAAACGTAAATATCTTCCGTAATATATTGGGCCAACGGTCCGCTTTTTCCTGTTGGCATAATATTGACAGTTGGAATGCGTTTTTGCGGATAGATGCCGCAGCGTAATGTACCGCCGCAATCAATAATTGCAAGCGCAATCTCTTCATCCGGTACTGATGTTTTAAAACCGTTGACCGGCTCGGCACCTGTCAGTTCAGCAATTTTGTCTACAATTTCAGGCTTTGCTCCTCCGGTAATATAAACAATTTTATTTCTTTTTTCCGTCGGTGTAATGATGAGCGGTCCGCCAAAACCGCCGCTGCCCTTCACAATTTTTATCGACCGATATTTAGCCATTTCCCATTCCTCCTCCTTTTCTAACGATGATGTAACGTTACTTCTGTTTTCAATTTAATATTTTGCTGTTTTTCTACTATTCTAGTTGTAAAATCTGTAATCCAGCCTGCGAAGAAGTTCATTACGAGACCGACAAGGAAATAACGGACAGCCAATTCTGCAGTGCTTAAACCTAGTTTCTCAATTCCAGCCGCAATACCGAGCCAAATAAATAATTCCCCTGGGTTTATATGTGGAAATAAACCGTTGCTGGTATGGCAAAAATATGCACCTGAAGCGAAATAGCTCGGTTTATATCTTTCCGGTAAAAAACGTCCTAATGACAACGCCATTGGGTTTCCTAGCATAAATGAACCGACAAGCGGCAAGACTAAATATCTTAACAACGGGTTTTTAGAAGATGCCATTGCAAGTTTATTGACCCGCTTTTCTCCAATAAGCTGAATGAATGTATTCATACAAACCATCAATAGCAACACGAGCGGAACAATGCTTTGCATCCACGAAATAAATGTTTCTGCGCCAGTTTTAAACAAATTCATAAAACCTTCAGCAATCGTAACAATAATATCCACGTTCCTCACCTCTTCATGATTTTTTTACCGAAACAATGTTTTCTGCCTGCATCATGATTCGTTTAAAGATACTCGGCTTTTCGGGAATTTCCCCGCCGCTCATAATAATCTTATAATTGCTGACCGCATCCAAAATAGCTGATTTCAATAGCTTGTTGCAATGAGCCATATCGGCTTCTCCAAGCGTTTTTATATTTTTGCCCGTAAAGCCTTTCAATTCCCGAACTTTCGCTAAAACTGTAACCCCTTGTATTTTCATTGCTTTCAGAATCTTCCCGCTATCGGAAACGGCAAATAATACAATGGTGCCCGCCCGAATTCTGCCGGGGCGCTTTCCGATTGCCACTTTTCCAATCTTTCGCAGCTCTATATACGCTTTGGCAAAATGTTTAATTTGAAAATAACCTAATGCCAATTGCACGATAAATGCTCCTGCTATAAAAAGCATAATGATGATCAATTGCATCCTATCACATCCCTAAGATTGATGATGAACTGCTTGCTTGTTCGAGGCATTTTGTAAAATCTTCGTAGCTGGCTGCACCGGCCAATTCCTCTACCTGTTTCTGATCAGAGGCGATTTTGATGATTTCATCGTAAATTTTAATCAGGAGGCTTGCATCATTATCGGCTTTTTCCGGTATTCCCAACAGAAAGACAAGCTTGATTTCCTTCCCGTCAACCACTGCTTTTTCAGGAAAAACACCGATCGCCATTTCAATCTTATTGGACTTGTAGTTAACTGTATGTGGCAAGGATATATACCGGTCAAAAATCATTGATCCTTTCTCTTCCCTTGCTCTCAGCCTCTCTTTAAACCCTTCGTCCAAATAGCCTTTCTTGACTAAAACGTCGATCATATCATTCACATTTTCGTGGTAGCCTTTATTTGTATCTAAGACGAAGAATTTATCTTTGTTGAGTAAAAGTTTTAAAATTGAACGATGATTGCCAAAATCTTTCATTTTAAATTTTTTCCGATAGGTCATCTTTTCTATTTGCCTAGAAACACTCGCTTCGTCAAAGATTTCATTAATTATGATGACAGGTGGATCAATTGCAAAATGAAGCTTTACTGTTGAAAAGACCATATCGTATTGATTCAAAAGCTCTTTTGAAACTTCAATTTCAGAGTAAATATCAATTTGAGTATTTGGATTTAATATGCGCTGCAGTTGAATAGAGACTAATTTGGCAGATCCCCGCCCGGTTCCGCAAATGACTGCAACTTTTTTTAATGCTCTCGTTATTTCATCATGTTGGGCAATGAATACTCCGAAATACAAGGATAGGTAGCCAAGCTCATCTTCAGGAACCTTCAGTCCATACTCTTTCTCAATTACTTGCCCGGCAATTTCGGCCAATTTAAAGGCGACAGGATACTTCTCCTTCACATCAGCCAGCTGCGGATTTTTCAAACGCACATCAAACATCAAGCGATTCAGCATAAAGGTTAAATGATACAGAATATCTTTGAAAAATGTTTCATTTTCGAAAATAATGCTTTTATCAAACCCTACTTGTTCGATTATTAAGTCCAAGAGACGTTTAATATCATCGGAAATTGTAATATCTGCAATTGTTCGAATGTTTGTCGGCGTTCTTCTTCCCGCGATCGGCAATGTTATAAACAGTATTTCAGGTTGTGAAATTTCAACCGGCAAATGCCGTTCGATTACGGAAACGATTTCTGAAGCAATCGAATAGTCCTGTGTATTTAATAGTTTGTTATATTTTTCATCCAATTCCGTAAGAGGATGATTTTTTATAAAACGATCCAACATGACAATAATAAATTGCATTAACTTTTTTTGGGTGGTAGACTCTAAATTGTAGTGATTGGCAATCTTCATTATTTCTTCTTTAATATCTTCATCCAGCGGGTAATCCCCGTATAAATAGTCATAGACGTTATCTAATATAAAAAAACGGATATCCAGTTCATTTCCTTTCAGGCTCATCCCGCTGTTCGGTTTTCCATGAATGGCTAAATTGTAAGATTCCAACGCTACGGCAGCTTTTTTTATTTCATTTACAAGAGTTGTTCTCCCCAGATTCATGTCAAAAGCGAGCTCATCCAGCGTATTCCTTCCTTTGCTGTTGATTAATCGATCAATGATAAAAGCGATACGCCTTTGTGATGAATCCAGCATGTTTTTCTTCTTAGAAACGGTTTCAATGAAATCATCAAACATATGGCCATCTTCAATAAACAAATGGTAGCCTTTTCCCTTTTCGTTTTTGATGGCTGCAATCCCATTCAGTTCACTGTTAAGCTGCTTAATATAATTGCGGATTGTTCTCGTGCTGACTCCCAATGAGTTGGCAAGATAATCCAAAGAACAATAGGATTTTTTTTGAAACGTTTCTAGCATTTGAACAACACGGCCATCAATTGTAAAATCCAACAATATTCACCACCTTTTACGTAAAAATAAAGTGACATAGTTTCGTCTATCAGTCAAAGGTAGTGATTGGAATTTTGTGATATTTCGTTATAGGACCATTTTTTTAGGCTGCTGTGATCTTAACCGCGGGATTTGCCTCCAGAAATATTAACTGTCGTACCAGTAATATAACTTGCACGGTCTGAAGCCAAGTAAGAAACTAAATCGGCTATTTCCTTTAATTTTCCCGGACGCCCAAGAGGAATGGAATTGCTGTAATCCGTTGACAATTGATCAACTGAGACTCCTCGAGTATAGGCAAGCGCTTTATTATAAGCATCTGACGTCAAGCCTGTCGGTTCGTTGATGCCAGGCGCCACCGCAACAACCCGGATATTGTATTTGCCGAGTTCTTTTGCCCACGAGCGAGTAAAAGCTATTAATGCTCCCTTTGTCGCGGCATAGCAGCTTTGTCCAGATGATCCTTCCTGTCCGGCTTCGGAAGCAATATTGATAATAACTCCTTTATTTTGTTTAATCATTTCCCTGGCAGACGCCTGTGCACAAAGGTAAGGACCTTTTTGATTGACAGCTACCATAAAGTCAAAATCTTTCTCATTCAACTCGTATTCAGGTTTTTCACCTTTGACATCGACTAACAGTCTTGGCAGGTTGACTCCGGCATTATTTACTAAAATATCGACTGAGCCGAATAATTTCACGGTTTCGGCCACCATTTTGTCAACGCTTTCTTTTTTTGTAACGTCACATTTTAGAAAATAAGAACCATTATCTTGCGGTCCTTCTTCTCCATTTAAATCGGCTACAACAACTTTTGCCCCATTTCGGATCAGTTCGTTTGTGATATGTAATCCGATCCCGGAAACGCCGCCTGTTACAATCGCCACCTTTCCTTCTAATTCAAGCCATGAGTCACTCATTACGATCTCCTCCTTTTGATCTAGTCTCTGCTCATTAGATGCTTTTAGTGTAAAATGTTTTAACCTTTTATTTAATACACAGTTTTTCACTTAAAATTGAAAAGTGGTGCATGAGCGGACAAAACGGTGGAAACAGATTGGAGCTGTAGAAATGAAAGAAAGTCTTACCTGCTTTCAAGGGTGGCTATAAGCCAAAAGACATATAAAAGTACGGAGTAACGAGAAAAAGACGTTCAACGTTCCAGAGGAAATACCGTAATGAACGCAAGCGCACGAAGTAACGAAGCGATATTCGTTCATGAAAGCAAAATGGTGTAAACCGCACGCTTTCAGCAGCTGATAAATATATGAATGAATCGTATTGTTTTATTTTTATTGCATGAATTTTAGACTACAGGAAATCTATCATTTATTAACAAAAAATAATCTTTCTTATCAAATGAAGGATTAGACTATAAATCCCTAATTTTTAGTCAAAAAACGATGCAAAACTTATCATTTCAAAGGCAATGGGTGTTGAACCACGATTGTATTCCTCCTTGTATTCACTAACGGGAAGCAGTCTTCATGTTTTCATTTTTACACTATCAAATGTGTGGACTGAATTTGCAAGATTTAATGCTTTTGAATTACTCTAAATTGCTGATTTTTATTTACATAATATTACAAAAAAGTTTATTCTGGCATCATACGTAAGGGAATAAGACAAGCTTAATTACTTGTGAGCGGCAAAATAGACTTATAGGAATATTAAGTGAGGTCATCATTTATATACCTACTAATGCCCAATTAGGAATTAGACTAGTTTTAAATGAATATAGATTCAGGAGTGAAAAGATTGCGTAACATTATTTTATTATTCATTATGTTTTTTTGGTTGGCTGCAATAATGTAAATGAATTAAAGAAAGATGAGAAAACTGCAAGTTACGGAAATTTTGAGCTGAAATTAAAAGTCCCCAAAGTGGTTAAAAACAAACAAGAATTTGATATCATTACAGCTTTTAAAAATAACGGAGCTGAAACAACTTTATTTCATAGAAAACCAATAATAGAATCATTCATTATAAAGGATAAGCGAGGTGAAGTAATTTATTCAAAAGATTAAACCTCAAACAGAGTTTTATATAAAGACGAAATCAAGCCTAATCAAAAATTTGAGGAGAAATTTCATATAGCTATAGATAAAACGGGAACATATTATGTAGCATTCAACACTTCCAAATTATCTGAGAGCGAGGATGTTGAAGGTAAAAGATTTTCCATTAAGAACATAAAAATAAATGTTGAACAATAACATATAAGCAATCTTACAAATTAAACCCGGCTTATATTATGATCCCTCTTATGCAGACAGTTAGGAAAAAGTTTAACCTTCGTTTTCTGCAAGAAAAAAATACAGAGTGTTGCAGTATATCTTTATCAAAATTTTGAATAAATGTATATGTGATCTATCCATCAAGGGCTTGGCGTGAATCCTCTGTAGCCATGATTCTTTAGTCAAGCGCCAGCTTCAACAGTTTTGGCAAAACCAAAAAAGGTTATCATGCAAGCTCCGACAAGAAATGAAATTGCAAGAGGAGCAAGTTTTGGCAAAACCAAAAAAGGTTATCATGGCTCCTCTTCCATGTAAAGCCCCATTGCATATCACTGCATAAGGATTTTGCAATTCTCTGCACTTTTATTTTGCAAAAAACACCTAACCTGTCTCACAGGAGGGATTTTTCACGGAAATAAAAGGATAAAAATATACTGATGAGTTTCAATGATGGTTGTTTAGGAATCTTAAACAGGAACGACGTTTAGCTAAAAAATTTCTTGAAATATTCGTCAGTAGGTTAAAAAATGCGAAACCTCAAAAAAGATTGATCAAAAGCATTTGCAGACCAGAGGAAACTTTTATCGTACTGCCTGAAGGCCACATTTCGTATAGCCTTTTTAAACATCTACTCTACTATCGGAAATGACAAAATAACCGATGTTCCTTGCCCTTCTTCACTTTCAATTTTCATCGTCCCGTTATGTAAAGCAACAATTTGTTTGACGATTGAAAGCCCGAGGCCTGTTCCCCCTGTTTCTCTTGAACGCGATTTATCTGTCCGGTAAAAACGTTCCCCTATACGATCCAACTCTTTTTTCGGTATGCCTATTCCATTATCCCGAACGATAACAACAGCCCGCTTCTCTTTCTGATACAATGCAATGTTGATCATCCCGTTTTCGAAGGAATACTTAATGGCATTGTCAATCACATTACAAAAAACTTGATGCAGCCGGTTCATATCTCCCATAATGATGATTTCATCATCTAAATCTGTTTTGATGGATATATTCCTTTTCTTCAGCGCAGGCGCAAACAGTTCTAATGAATCAAGAATCAATTGGGAAAAGGCGATCGGCTCTGCTTCAAGAGTCATATCTTTGTTTTCCAGCTCATTTAATTGTAATAAGTCGTTTATGAGCTTCTGCATTCGCGTTGTTTCTTTATTGATGAGCAGAAGATGATTTTTCGCCTCTTCTTTTGATGAATAAGCTTCATCCAGCAAGATTTGCGTGTATCCTCCAATATATGTGAGAGGGGTTCTTAATTCATGAGCCACGTTGGATAAAAATTCTTTCTTGCGCTCGTCTTGTTTTTCAAGAGATTCCGTCATTTTGTTGAAGGCGCTCGCCAATTCTCCTATATCATCTGACGTTTGGATAGGAACTCTTTTAGAAAAATTTCCACGGCTGATCTCTTTTGCAATCGTTTGAATAGTTCGCAGAGAACGAAAGATCGAATGAATTGAGTACGTGATAACAAAATAGATCAATACGAAAAAGATTAAACCGAACAAGATTAAAATCGGAATGCCTTTACTAAAAACCTCTGGTATTTCGGCTAAAGGAATATAAATATATATAAAACCTATTAAGTTCTGTTCGTGGGTCAGCGGGAATATTGCTCCGACAATCTTTCGATCCAATTCATGAACATAGCCCTCTTTAACTACGTATTGCCCGGATGAGAGCTTTTTCTCATCTTCTTGACTGATCAGATGTTTGTAATCAATTTGATACGGAAAATGTTGATGAAGCTCATCTAATTGATCAACAGCTATTACTTCATAAGGTGAAATGAGATTATACCATTCAATTTTTTCTTTAATATCTTCACTTAGCGAGCCGTAATGAAAGTGAGCAGCTGTCTGCTTTCCCTCAAAAATAAGCCGCTCTTTCACACTGCGAATGTAAAGCTCTTTATATAGGAAGTGAATGAACAGAAAAGAAAACAAGATGGAAAAAATGATGCTGATGAAAAAGAGCAGCAATACTTTCTGACTAACTGAAAAATGTTTTATTTTTTTCAAGACGGCACCTCAAACTTGTAACCGATTCCCCAAACGGTTTGAATTAGATGGCTGTGCTCCTTTAATTTTAGACGAATCGTTTTAATATGAGTATCAACGGTTCGTTCACTTCCTGCATAATCGGAATCCCATATTTGGTCAAGCAATTGACCTCGTGTAAATACTTTTCCTTTATTTTTGGCTAAAAGGAATAATAGATCAAATTCTTTTTGTGTGAGCGCAAGCCTGCGGCCTTCAACAGTGGCAATCCGGCCTTGAAGATCAAATTGCAACGGTCCAATAGCTGCTATTTTTACATCGCTTGCAATTCGATGTGTTCTGCGAAAAATCACTTCCATACGCGCCAAAAGCTCTGAAGGATGAAAAGGTTTTACTATATAGTCATCTCCCCCAATCTTTAAACCTTTCACCTTATCTTCCTCATTCCCTTTTGCCGTTAAAAAAATGACTGGAGAATCAATTTGAAGATATTGGCGCATTTCCTCGACTAAAGTAAAACCATCAATGTAAGGCATCATGACATCAACGATCAGCATATCCGGGTTTTCCTTTTTTAATCTTTCAAGTGCTTCAAACCCGTCTTTTGCTTCCAAACATATATATCCTTCTCTTGTCAAATACGTTCTAATCAGCTTTCGCATCTTTTCTTCATCATCAACGATTAACACCTTTAAAGACATCAGCCACTTGACACCTTCTCTCAACTTATTAAATGAATTTTCTAATTTATTAATTATAACCAGAAATTATGAAATTTGTTTGAAGTTTTTCATAAATTTGTCCTAGTAAGCTCCGAGCGATAGAAAGGCAAGCAAATGCTTCACATGACTGTCCATCATGTTTAGACCTCCTGCGGATTTGACAAATTGCCAATTTTAAAAGCAAAGGCCAGTAAATGAATGTAAGAAAGGAAACAAATGTAAAAAAATATCCAAATAGGCTTCATAGTTTTCACACAATTATACGCTAACCTTCAATTAGAACAATGACACTGAAAAAAGGATTCCGTCATGAAAAAATTATGGTATTTAATCGTTTTTTTGATGCTTTTTTGGACACATCCATCCAGCATCCATGCCGAAAGCACATTGCAATATCTGATTGATCAAGCTCCAGAGCACTCAATCGTGAGAATACCGAGAGGCGTTTATCATGAATCAATTGTGCTCTCAAAACCTGTTACGTTACAAGGAAATGGACAAGTAACCATTCAATCCTGCCGTAAAGAACCCGTCATCTCCATCAAAGGTCAACGCGTTTCAGTAAAAAACGTAACGGTCATTCAATGCAGCCAAGAGAAAAACGCTGCCGCTATACAAGTATCAGGAAATCATCACCGAATTGAACACGTTCATATTCGTACAAAGGGGATCGGGTTAAAGCTTGAACACGCCTATCACACCGTCATCACACAAAGCTCGATAAAAGGTGAAAAACAACATAACGGGATTGATTTATGGAAGTCAGAACAAAATGTCATTGAAAAAGTCAGAATCGAAAAAGTGAGAGATGGGATTTATATGGAGCAAAGCGATTATACAACGGCCGTCCAAAACCTCATCCAGCAATCAAATTACGGCATACACATTATGTATTCTGACCACATAACAATTCAAAAAAACATTTCCAAAAATAACGTGGCAGGAGCGATGGTCATGGAAACAAAGGGTGGAAAAATCGAAAATAATGAATTCATTTTTAACAACCGCAATGTTCATGCTCAGGGGATTCTTTTATTTGATGCGACAGAGACAAAGGTGGTTCGCAATAATATTTCTTATAATCGAGTTGGTATTTTTGCCGAAAGCGCCTCCAATAACCTTATTTTATCCAATGAAGTGCGTGGGAATTTTATTGGCATTCAATTCAAAGAGGCGAACGGAAACATCGTTTCAAACAATACGTTTATTAGCAATGTAAATGAAGCTCAAGCTTTGAGCAGCTCGGACAATGAAGTGAAAAGGAATTATTGGGACGCCTCTCTAAAGCTTGATGCCGATGGATCCGGTTATAGCGACATACCTTATAAAACGAATCCGTTCTTTTTAAGTTTGACGAAGGATATTCCAGAATACCAGCTGTTTTTCCATTCACCAGGCATGGTTGTATTGCAAAAATTATGGAAAAGTCCAGACAATGAAGCGATGACGGATGACTCGCCGCTTATGACAGCTCCAATACAAGATGAATCAAAGTCATCTTCTGGAGTGATCATTGTTTTCAGTCTTCTCTTGTTTTTAGGAAGCATTACTTTATGGAGGATAGGGAGGAAAAAAGAGGATGCGTAAAATGTATTTCATTTTCATGTTATGCGCTCTACTGATTATCACTGCTGCGTGCGGAAAAAAGGAAGTGTCGCCAAGAGCCATTGATGAAAAAAACGATAAATGCGCTCAATGTAACATGGCTGTAATGGATAATCAGTTTGCAACACAGCTTATTTTAAAAAATGGCAAAACATTCATTTTTGATGATATCGGATGTATGTATAAATGGAAAAGCGAAAATAAAAATGAAAACATCGAAGCGGAATTCGTCAGAGATTATCATTCGAAAGAATGGGTTGAATCTGATAAAGCAACCTACGTGTATGATCAATCGATACGGACGCCAATGGCCTACAACGTCATTTCTTTCCAAGATAAAAAAGATGCTGAAGCCTTCATATCAAAAAATAGCGGAAAAATATTAAACTTCGATCAATTGCAAGATCATAAATGGAAAATGAATAAAGAAATGATGGAAAAGAATATGCAGGATGGTCATACGGATATGAATGGCGACAGCCACATGGATGAGGGCAATGATCATTCACATGAATGAAGGGCAAATTTATAAGTGCCCTTTTTTTACAGTGGGAGGAATTATGCGGAACATATGGAAAGCCGAATGGCGTTTGACAATCAGGCAGCGTTCTTCTTACACGTTTGTGTTTCTATGGATTTTCGTTTTATCATTACTATTTTTGTTAGAGCGGAATAACCCTGCTCTCACAGGCTATACAAACATGACAGGCACAATCGCCAACATTGTGCTGTACATCGTACCACTGTTTATGCTGGTGGCTGGATCGTTTTCCATCGCGAATGAAATGGAAAATGGCCAGTGGAGTCTTTTATGCACGTATCCGTTGCCGACTATTGCCTATTGGGTTGGGAAGCTTTGCGGGCAATTGACCGCACAATCTGCCATCTTCAGCTTAAGCTTCAGTTTGAGCCTTTTGGTCGGCACTTTATTGGGAAGTTCATCATCTTTGAAATGGGTGCTCATTTTATATATTTTTTCTATCTCGCTAATATGGTTTTTTCTCGTCATCGGCTTGACCATTGGCTCGTTTTCAGAAACGAGATGGCAAGCTCTCATACTTTCGGTCGGCGTGTGGTTCTTTCTTATCATGATATGGCCGACTGCAGTCATTTCCGTTTTGAGCTTTGTCCCTTATCCGATGATAGCTCCGCTTTTAAAGGCATCTTTATTCTGTAATCCGGCGGAATTGCTCCGTATAGTATTTGTTGTTCAGCTTGACGGCGGAGCTGTTTTTGGACAATCATACGACGAGCTCATCTCTTTTATGCAAACAAAAGCATTATGGGTGCTGTTCGTCGGTTATATGTTCATCTTTTCAAGCATCATGCTTGCATTTTCCGTCTGGAAGCTTGAAAGGAAGAAAAGACAATGACAACATTACAAGTCTCCGACGTTTCAAAAAAATATAAAACAAAAGTTGTGCTTTCTTCCATGTCACTGGAAGCAAAAAAAGGGGAATGCATCGTATTATGCGGCGGAAACGGAGCCGGAAAAAGCACGCTTCTTCGCATTTTGGCGGGTATTTCAAATCCGTCCTCCGGGGACATTGTTTTAAACAATATCAGTCTAATTAAAAACAGAAAAAACTATATCGAGCAGATCGGCTACATGCCTGATGATTTTCATGCTCAGCAATTCATGACGCTTCAAGAATTTTTATCATTTTATGCCAAACTGCGGAAAAAAGATCAATCATCTGTACAAGACATTTTAAAAAAAATAGGTTTGGAAGAATTTAAAAGAGAACTAGTGAAAAATGTATCAAAAGGAATGAGGCAAAGACTATTATTAGGACAAGCATTGTTAGGAAATCCAAAACTGCTCTTGTTAGATGAACCAACAAATGGTTTAGACCCATTTTGGATTGATCAGTTTGTCAATTTGATAAAAGAACAAAAGATGAAAGGCACAATCATCATTTTTTCCACTCATATGATGGATGTTGCCGCAGAAGCAGGCGATCAAATTCTGTTTATAAAGGAAGGCTCTATTATTGACCATATGAAAAATACGATCCACAAGGAAAAAACCGCATTGCAATTGTTGAGGTTATATCGACATGATCTATAAAAGTTTTGTCATTGCTTAAAAAAAGGGTGAAAAAAATGGAATTTGAAAGAATAGATGCAGTAGCAAAGGATTCAAAAGCATTCACTGATAAACAAACGAAAGCTTCTTTATATAAAACAGTCTGGAGATGGCATTTTTACGCAGGGATTTTTTTCGCACCGTTGATTATTTTTTTGTCTATTACCGGAGGAATTTACCTGTTTAAACCGCAAATTGAAAATTACATGTACCATGATCTTTATTACGTCCAACAAGGTCAGCAAAAAATTTCATCTACAGAACAGATTCATGAAGTGAAAAAGAATTATCCACATGCAAAAATTACAGGTTTTACACCTTCCTTTGCACCGGACAGATCATCTGAGGTTGAAATAATGGTGAACGGGGAAAGTATATCTGTGTTTGTCAATCCATACAACGGCGACATTATTGGAAAGTTAAATGAGAATGCACGCTTCATGGCATGGGTGAAAGATTTGCATAACGGTGAATTATGGGGCGGCACCATTGGAAACTGGTTAGTAGAGCTCTCCGCTTGCTGGTTCATTATCCTAATTATTACTGGTGTTTACTTATGGTGGCCGCGAAATAGAAAATCTCTTTTTGGGACATTGATTCCGCGAATAAACCTGAGTAAAAGAAACCGCACGTTTTGGCGCGATATGCATGCCGTTACAGCAATCTGGCTTTCTCTTTTTATCGTCGTACAATTGTTTTCTGGACTCATGTGGTCCGGTGTTTGGGGAAGCATGGCACATCGTATCGTTGATCCCATTTCCGGAAACCCGGAAGGAGATCAACCATGGGAAAAATATGCATTTCCTAAATCAACAATTCCAACAAAAGAAATAGCAGATGTTCCTTGGGCAGCTGAAAACTTACCTGTGCCCGAATCAAGTCCCAATGGGGTGAAAACAATTTCTGTTGATAAAGTTATGCAAATTGCAGAAAAAAACAACGTTCAACCGGGATATAGAATTGCATTTCCTGATGGAGAAACCGGTGTATATACGATCTTTCTAGATCCTGCTGACGTCTATCCTAACCGCCCACTGCCTTGGGCGCAACAAACACTGCATATTGATCAATACAGCGGAAAAGTTTTAGCTAAATTTGCATGGAGTGACTATGGTGCATTGGGAAAATTAATTTCACTAGGCATTGCATTTCATCAAGGAGAATTTGGATTCATTAGCCAGCTGTTCATGCTTGCATTAACTATTGGCATTATAATGATAGTTGTAAGTAGCGTTATAATGTGGTGGAAGCGAAAACCGAAAGGCAAATTGGGTGCTCCGGCTTTGCCAGAAAACTTTAAAATGTTAAAGGGAGTAGCCGTCATTGTCATTGTTCTAGGTCTTTTCTTCCCATTAGTAGGCGCGTCACTATTGATAGTGTGGGTTTTGGATTATTTCGTCATTAAAAGAATTCCCATTGCGAAACAGTGGATCGGGTAGAAAGCTAAATGGGAGTATCACACGAATAATGAATAAATTGTTATCAACCATTTACTGGCACCAGAGCCAATAAATCATTTCGCCTGTCAGCTCATCGATTGCATACGTCTGATTCCGTGAATCCCCGTCAAGGGAGGAAAGTTTTCAAGTTCGTGCGCGCTGGCAGGCGCCTTCAATGTTGGCACATGCTTTGCAGCAGCTACCCACTCTCCCATTTTACTGGAATAACAAGTATAACTCCTCTATCTCGTCCACAAAATTCAGGTAACTTCCTTTTTACAAAATTGACCTGAACAGCTGGCAATAGTTAGTCATGTAATGAGAGTCTCGTTCCTTCCCGCTTAAAAGGAGTTGGAGGATAGTTTCTTTTTCAGCTCATCTAGCTCTTCTTCAGTTAATTTCGTAACTGACATAATAACTTCCTGTTCTAGCCCTGAACGAAGCATGTCTATGGCTACCTGTCGAACTCCTTCTTCCCGGCCCTGATTCAACCCTTTTTTCAATCCTTCTTCCATTCCCTTTTTCAGCCCTTCCTCCCATCCTGCTCGCCGTTCGCCTTGAAGGTTTGACAATTGGTCCCGCAGCCATTTCAAACGCATTTCGTATTCATAACGGTTTACCGGGTTGACGCTTAAGCTTTCCCATTCTTCCAGCGCTTCACGAATTTCCTGCTCATTCATCGCAAACACCTCCAGTTTCGATTTTTCACTTTTCGCCATCCACTGGAGACATGAAAAAAAAGAATTTAGTTCATACCTCTTTTCACATAAAATGAACTATTCTACTCATGGTCAAAAAAGTCATTCATCCAATAGTTTCTTCTTCAGCTCATCGAGCTCTTCTTCAGTTAATTTTGTAACCGACATAATAACTTCCTGTTCTAATCCGGAACGAAGCATTTCTATAGCTACCTGTCGAACTCCTTCTTCCCGGCCCTGCTTCAACCCTTTTTTCAATCCTTCTTCCATTCCCTTTTTCAGCCCTTCCTCCCATCCTGCTCGCCGTTCGCCTTGAAGGTTTGACAATTGGTCCCGCAGCCATTTCAAACGCATTTCGTATTCATAACGGTTTACCGGGTTGACGCTTAAGCTTTCCCATTCTTCCAGCGCTTCACGAATTTCCTGCTCATTCATCGCAAACACCTCCAGTTCACTGAGCATAAACTCATCGATTTTCCCCTTTTTGGCGTCTACTGCTGACAGCATCATCAGCCACGGATACTCTGGCAATCGTTTTATTTCTCTGTTATATTTCTTCCATTTTACCATAAATTGCTGTAAATCAATGACGTGAAATTCAAGGTGCGGACACCAAAGAAAATGTTCTTCATCTTCTCGTATATGGAAAACCGTATGAAATCTCTCCGTTTCATGAGGAAAAAGCCGATAATTAAGGATGGTAATCATAAAGGTAGGGGGAAGCATGCTGTACGGCTGTCCTTTTGCTAATGACCGGGAGAAAACCCTCGCCCAGTAATACAAAATTCGTTCCGGTAAATCATGCTGATTAACGATTTGAATTTCTACATTGATGCGCTCGCCTCGATCCGTCTGCACCAGTACATCAAGCCGGTTCATTTTTCCATCTTCTGTCTCTTTCGTCAGTTCCGTGCTTTCAAACTGAACATCGACAATGCGATCTGCTTCGCTCCGATGTAAAATCGCATTCAAAAAAGCAATGGTAAGCGACTTTCGGTTCGGGTTGCCGAACAGCTGCTTAAACATGAAATCCATCTTCAAATCGAGGTATTCTTTCATAGTGGAGATCGTCCTTTCGAGGGAGAATAAAAATGAGAGGAAAACATAAGAGGGGGAAAGATTAAAAATCGTAATAACTAGGGACAAGTATTAATATTCACACCAAACAGAACACATGTTCTGTAAATAATATAAAACTACCTATAAGAAATGTCAATCTAAAATTTCAAACTTATTAATAGGAATTTAAATAATGAAGTTTTTTACTAGATTTTTGAACGTTTCCAGCCCGCTACAATTCCAAACAGCAGAGACAGGAACTTTTTTCTAATTTTACTACAAACCGCTCACTCGTTTGCTGTTAAAGCCTCACTGCATATCCATTGACCGTTCTGGCGGTCAATGGGACAGCATCTCAACCAAATCTTCCACCAAATGTCCTGAGTTTTGTGATGTATCTATTTAGATGAAGTTTGCAGCCAAACGATTTCACGACTTTTCCCGAACGTGAGCCATCTTCTTTTTTCATCATCTGTATCCGTATCATAACGGGTAGCATCCTCCTTATTTTGATTCTTTCACTAGACATATGGTTGATAGCCTTACTTGATTTTCAATACGGGTACAAGTCTCCTTCTTGCTAAACCAAATTTCATATCTCTCACCCTAGCATTCGGGTTTCATTCCCTCGATGAAAAAGAGGATGACAACGAAAAGTAATCAACGCAGCGGATTGGAGTGAAGCACCCCCTCTTATTTCTTCATAGTTCATCATTGGAAGTCATTAATCATCAAAGCATTGTAATCAAAGATTCTTCATGTTAGATTGTGTTTACAAACCAAATCCGACTAAATTTATAAATTTTATATTTGTCGACTGGACCACCTTAAAAGGGACCGTTCAGATTGCCTCTTTGGGAGACTATCCCATCATGCTGAGTTTTGAATTTAGCCGGTTATTGCCTACATTTCAATCAGTCTCCGATGGAGCATAACAATCGTTTTAAACGATGTTCAGCACAATCTTTTTTATTTCCGAATTAGCTTTTATACAGGAAGTCTTATACCAATCTCATAGCCTCCTTTCTTGATTTCATCAAAGTATGGAAATATATAAAAAAGGACACATTCCCATACTTTGAGGATTGTGTCCTCCGGTCATCCGGTCGGATATCATATAATACATATTAGTTTAGTCAGTTTTTGAAGAAATTTTATCATATGAAAATGAAAAGTAAACCACATGATGACCAATGATGAACAATGAAGATAAAAGAGGAAAAACATTTAGATTTAGAAAAAAACAGAAATGACTGAAACCTTCATCGTTTCGCTTGATACAGGTGTCCAAAAGTAATGCACTTCAATAAAAAAGACCTTGCCATCCTCCTGAAATGTCCACCTTAAACCATATAGCGTAGGTAGAAAAAAATACTGGCAAAGTCCAAGATTCATCGTCTTAAAGTTTTCGAATCCCATAAACTGAATAGCCGATACTAAAATTGTTTCAATGAGATTGATTGTCTTAAAGTTTCGAGCCTCTCTCGATCAATCAAATTTCAAAATGGTAGGGATTTATTGAAATCAGTCAAAAAATAGGCAGATAAAAATCAGAAGGTATAGCGGCATGATGTTTCTGATTGCTTGCCGAAGCTCTAAAAAATGAATGTAAATCGTATCAGACTGTCTGTTATTTTATCGAGGCTGGAGGAAGGAAAATCAGAAGAAGGAAGCAACCCCGTGAATTCCTGCTTCATCGATCTCCAGCCCGCTATCAGCAAGATCGTGCTTTGTCCGCTATCGCTTGGTTTATATAAGATCAACAAGCTTTTCCTGCTTCATTCTGTAAATGATGAATATCGTACTGATCGCGATCAATACAAGAAAGGTGCCGATTGTAAGCATAAGCGGATGAAGAATCGCAAACAGTTCGCCAACAAGGTATTTTAAAGTACAATAGCTTAGCAGCACAACGATCGGGACAAGCGAGCCGATCAATGTGATGTAGTTTTGTGCGATCCGTGAGAAAAATACTGAAAAGAGCGCCGCAACAATGGCAACAATATAAATAGCAATCACCGTTGTGATGATATAGCCTTCAAATGTAAAGTCAAACCAAAAATAGTAAAAATTATAGAACGAATTGATGGAAAGCGGAAAAAAAGCTTGCGTACCATTCCCAAGATAGAAAAACCAAAAAATGACGATCTGCACAGTTGTGATCAATGCTGTGGCTGCTAAAGCAGCAAGAAGTTTTAAAGAAAACAAATTCCGACCGGTTTTCGTCGTGTATTGCAGACTGATCGCATTGTTTAGTCTGTCTGTAATATGAACGCGGCATGTTACCATGACAACGCTTATAATAATCAAAACCGTCCAAAAGCGGGTGAGCTCATTGTAATTTTCATAGACAAGATATGGAAAAACAGAATTGACATCATTGTTTGCCATGATTTGTTTTACACGTTCTTGCTGATCCTCATCGGTATAAGATTCAATATCCCTCCCTTTCGATTCATATTGTTCAATGATATTTTCGAATGCTTGCAGCTCCCAAAAAACATCTGCTTGATCAACAAACACGACTTTTTCATGAAAATCTGCATACTGTTTATTTGTTAAATCCAATTGTCGAAACTGTTCATATGTTGTAATGCCTAGTTTTTCCGCATCTTGTTGTGATTTTAAATAGGCATTGGCCTCGTCTTTTTTTTGCTTATACCAGTTTTTAAAATGTTGAAACTCTTTTTCGTCCATTTCATGCCCATATTTATTGATCATTTCTTTCGTAATCATAAACTCATCTTTTGCAGGCCGTCCATTAGGGAAATTTTCAAAATAAAAGCTTAAAAACAGCTTGTAAAACAGAAAACTGATGAACAAAATAAGCAGCAGCACCTTCCAATTGAACAATTTTCTTAGTTCGTATAAAAAAACTCTCAATATTCTTCCCCCTAATTTAATGGTTGCCGTTTAAATTTGTACATGCTGAAGAATCCTAATAGAACAAATATGACCGCCCACGCTGCTATCGTTACAGCTTCAAAATATGGAAACATCGTAAAAATGTTGTTTCCCATAAACCATACATGCGGATTCATAATTAAATAAAAAGGATTCACATGCATGATCAAGATAAATTTACTATTCAGTGAAACAACGCTTGGAAGCCATAAACTAACACCAGCGAACAAAGCAAATGTAAAGAAAACAAGATAGCTGTTTTTCAGCCATATAGATAAGCTGAAGGTGAGCAGCATGTACAGCAGCTGGCTTAATAGTAAACAGCCGACAAATAAACAAACATACTGCAAGAATGATAGATTCCACCACGATATGTAAGGAAAAGGCGTTTCGCTATTAAAATAGCTGCTAATCGGCACAAACAGAAGATTAGAATAATCATAGACAGAAAAGTAAATGATCAATGTCGCTGCGATTAACAACATAACAGCACACACATTAGCGATTACACTTGCAGCAAGCTTGTCCCATAGCAAATTTCTCCCGCGTTTGCTCGTAAATGCAACAAAGAATGTACGGTGTTCAAATTCATAATTAGTTAGCAATGCTGTGATTAAAACAACGAGGATCATTCCTTCAAAAGCGATCGCCCGGCCAAGCTTTTTAAATAGCAAGGAATGCATTTCATAGACTGATCCTAAATAAAAGAAATGGCGATGTTCACCGTTTTTCACTAGCTGCTGCAGCCGCTTTTCTAAAAGATTGGCTTGGTTCAGCACCGTTTCTTCTGCCTCCCCGCTTAATCCGTATTTCTTGATTTGTTGCCGGGCAAACTCTGTCGCATCCAGCTCGCTGTAAATATCATCGACGCTTTTAGCGGTTTCATAATATTGAGTGAACAAGTTGAGATTGAATAGCCTGTTTAATTCACGATCCGTAAGATGTTGGTACAGAAACGCTTCATGGCCTTTTATAAACTCATATGGAAACTGATACTGCTTCCCGCTTTTTGGATTCAGCTCATTCACCCATACCATTTCATGATCGATTTCTTTTTTCATACCTGCCAATGCTTCATCATCGATTTTCGTCCCGTATTGCTCAACTATGTTTTGTAAAACAGGTAAATTTTCCCGTTCATTTTTATGGTCGAAAATAATCAAACCATTCAACGCCACAAAAAATAATAGTAAAATGATAAAGATCGGCGACTTGACAACTTTTATTAATTCGTATTTGATCATTATGCCAGCGCTCCTTCTCCATATACATGAAGAAATACGTCCTCTAATGTCGGCTCAACACTTTTCCAATTTTCATTTGGCTGTTCGTCGCTAACAAACCGAAAGATCATCTGGCCATTTTCTTGCTTTTCCGAAATTGTTGCAAATCGCTTCCGAAAGATTTCTGCATCCTGAAAATCAGCTGCGGTCTCATAAATGCGGCCGGACAATAATTGGCATAATTCACGTATCGGCTTTTTATATAAAATCGTTTTATCTTTAATCATAATGATTTCATTGGCAATCGATTCGACATCAGACACAATATGCGTTGATAAAATAATGATCCGATCGTTTGCTAATTGGGTTAAAAGCTTGCGGAAACGGGCACGTTCGGTCGGATCAAGACCTGCAGTGGGCTCATCAAGAATCAAAATTTTTGGATCGTTCAGCAATGCCTGGGCGATGCCGACCCGCTGAATCATCCCGCCGGAAAACTTCCTCATTTTTTTATGCATGACATCTTCAAGTCCAACGAGCTTTAAAAGCTTCGGTATTTTTTCTTTTGCTTCATGCTTTGAAATCCCTTTTAATGCTGAAAGGTAAAGCAAATATTTTGCAGGGCTGTAATGCTTGTAATATCCGAACTGCTGCGGCAAATAACCGAGAAGCTCGCGGTATTTGCTGCCGAGATGGATGATATTTTCTCCGTTGTAACGAATTTCTCCTTTTGTCGGAAAGATGAGTGTGACAAGCATTTTCATCAATGTTGTCTTCCCAGCGCCATTTGGGGCTAATAGTCCGTAAATTCCGTTGTCAAACTGTAAATGAACATTTTCAAGAGCAATAAAATTGCCGTAATATTTGGAAACATGGTCGACAATTAGCATCTTTACAAAACTCCTTTTATATTGGTTTTGACGAAAAACAGCTTAAGCTGATGAACATATATATACATCGCAGCCATCCCGATGATGATGTAAATAAAATACGGAACGTTTAACAAAAAGGCTTGATAAACATAGCTGTTCATGTAAGAAAGAAACAAGTTTGCGGCAATCCAGCTGATAAATAAAGCAATTTTCCCACTTTTTGTCGGTACATAAAGCAATACATACAAAAAAGCAGCAGCAAAAAGAAATAAAGATGCAACAGATAATAAAAAGGCAAAAGGAAAATGAATGGAAAACTCTGTTGCCAGCCAGAAAATGATGACTCCATTGGCGAGCATAGCGAAAATGCTGAACATGAACATACGGAATGCTGCTAATTGATACACATTGTATTTACAAGTCATTTCCACCTCAAACGCCGGCTTTTGCTTTTGGCAAATAAAAAAGAAAAAAACGATGACAAAATAAACAACAGGTGAAAAACAAAAGATGAATGTATATACATCCAAGGCTGTCCATGAAAAATATTCTGCGGTTGAAAGAACAAACATAGCAAAAACAGCGATAGTTAAAACAATCGTAAAAGCGATTTCCGTCAGATCACGAAAGACGTTGCGGAAACCGACTTCGCGATACATAGTGAACATATATTGCCAAAAGGAAGGCTTTTTGTTCATGCCTTTTGCAATAATCTTCTGAATTTCTTGTTTGATCTCCTTATCGCTAGGAAAAGGAATTTTTTCGTTATCAATGGCCATGGACATCCTCCTTTAACTGCTCATTGATTTTTCGCAATGTAGAATAATATTTCGTTTTTACGGTTGATTCTTTTATCTGGAGCTTTGCGGCAATCTCGGCAAATGTTTGTCCTGCAAAAATTTTCATTTGCACAATTCGTCGATTCTCATGATCAAATCGTTCAAGCAGGTTTAAAACCTGTTTTACCTCGTCCTTTTGTTCGATTGTAAAAAGCACATCATCACTTTCCCGCTGATCTGTTAACAAATTGACCGTTTTCTTCTGCTGTTTATATTCTTTCGAGCGATAGTAATCGATGATTCTCGCCTTTGCGATTTTATACAGCCATGTCCGGAACGCCGCTTTCCCCTCATAATGGTGAATGCCGCGCAGCATGCTGATGAAAATCTCCTGCGTCAAATCTTTCGCTAATTCTTGATCAAACGTTTGTTTAAATACGAACGCATAAATCTCTTTGTAATAATAAGAGATCAGCTTATTTGCCGCTTTTTCACTTGCCCGCTTCTGTATTGCTTTTATCCATTTCTTCTCTTGATCCATCGTGAAGCTTCACTTCCAATCCCAAAGCTCAAAACTTCTATCACTACCTATATATTCGCAAATAATAAATAAAAAGTTTTGCGAAAATCAAAAAAATTATTCAGCCTCTTTATCCAGCCGCTAGCCTCTCGATTGTTCGGAGCTTCGCAGGCGACGCTTAACGACATATCCATACTGATTGGACCGGTCTGTTTTATGCACACTAGCGAAAAAAACGTTTCTTTCAGAACGGAAGCTTACATTACGAATAAGCGATTGTGATATAATGTGTATTCCGGCATGCAGATGAACGATATGTTTGCTTCAAAATACTGAAACGACTGCGGTTTAATTGAAAAGCTGCTAAAAAGAATTATTGAAATCTTCTTTATCTGGAAGCAGTAGTTTCATATTTTTTCAATTTTCCGGACAGACCCAATATATGTGCTTAAAAATCCCATAAAAGTCATTTAACATTTTGTTCCACATACATACAATTTAAATAGAGATTGTTACTAGAAAAAGGAGATCTTTATGAACAAGATTTTATTATCGAATATGACGGTATATGCTGAAGAACGAGTTTTCAAAAATGGATATGTATTAATAGAAAATGGGAAAATTCTCGAAATTGGTCCTCAAGAAAAGCTGGCTGTTACAGACGAACGGGTTGAAAAAATTGAAAGCAAAAACAAATATGCAGTTATTCCTGGTTTTATCGATTTGCATATTCATGGAGCAGCAGGCGCCGATACGATGGATGCAACCGATGAGGCAATTCGCAAAATGGCAGCGGCACTCCCCCGGGAAGGAACGACGAGTTTTTTAGCAACAACGATGACAAGCTCTGAACAGCGGATTGAAGAAGCTCTGATCAATGTAAGAAAGTACATGGAAACAGCGAATGAACCCGGATATGCAGAAGTGTTAGGAGTCCACTTGGAAGGTCCGTTTATTTCCCCTAAAAGAGCAGGGGCGCAGCACTCAGAAAATATTCTCGAACCGAACTTGCAGTTATTTAAAAAATGGGAGCATATGTCCGGTGGAGCGATAAAGCTTGTGACATTGGCGCCTGAAAGAAAAGGTGGAATAGAATTAACCGATTATTTAAAACAAACAGGAGTTGTCGCCTCCATCGGGCATTCAGATGCTTCTTATGCTGAAGCTGCTAAAAGCATACAAGCTGGCATTACCCATGCAACCCATTTATTTAATGGAATGAGCGGATTGCACCATCGCAAGCCGGGAGCTGCTCTAGCAGTGCTCATGCATGATGAGGTGTTGTGCGAAATTATCGCAGATGGCATTCATGTGTGTCCGGAAATGGTGAAATTTGCTTATCAAAACAAAGGAAATGACGGGCTTATTTTAATCACGGATGCAATGAGAGCGAAATGTCTCGGTAAAGGAATCTATGAACTTGGAGGCCAAGAAGTCCAAGTGAATGAAGATCGGGCAGTTTTGCGGGATGGGACGCTGGCAGGAAGTATTTTGAAGCTGAACGATGCAGCCAAAAACATGATGGCTTACACCGGATGTACGCTTCAAGACATTATTCAAATGGCAGCCGTTAACCCTGCTAAACAAATAAACGTTTATGATCGCAAAGGAAGCATTGCAAAAGGAAAAGATGCTGACTTAGTTGTTTTAAATGACCGCCTTGAAGTAGTAATGACATTTTGCCGCGGAAAACTTGCCTATTCACAACAAGAAATGTGAATGATGCTATTGCTGCCAGCGAAAGATTACGGTGATATGAGCATGAAAGCAGCACAAATGATTAGGTAAACAAGAACTGAATTTTGCATTAGGTTTAGCCGCAGGGGGATCGGGCATTGCTGCTTATAAACAGCAGCCCCATATCAATAAACAAGTTCGTTCTGTGAATCTAGATGAAGATGTGGACTGCATCCATTTAATAAAAATAGTTACGATCATGATGGGGAGCACTATCCGCTAAAAGCAGATCCTCTCTTTTGTACCGATACCATTAATAACACAAAAACGAAGTGGAATTTAAGCTATGGTGGCAGAGTCGAGAAAAACTATTGTTGTAAATGATTCCATTGAAATCGCTTCAATGATGGCTCTATCCCTTAGCCATGACTATCGCTTAATTGATGGAATGTTAGCGCAAAAAGCCTTAAACGAGCCAAAAAAATTTAAGTGATTCCGACCAGTTGTTTGAAAAATAACACCATTAACCAACCGTCTTACTAGAGAAAATATGGAATAAGTGATAAAAGGAGCGGATCCCGTTAGGAATGCAAAAACATACAAAAACCCAAAAGTTTTTCGCAAACAAGCCCATTTCAGTCAAATCGATAGGTAACTATTTCAACCACTTTCGCACTTCCTCTTCCGCAAGTCCAGTGAGATCGGCAATATCTTTCGCTGCCATTCCTTTCGCCGACATATGCCGGATCATGTTCTTCCGTTCTTCCTCCCGACCTTGCTTTAGCCCTTGTTTCAACCCTTCCTCCATCCCCGCACGCCGCTCGCCAAGAAGATTGGACAATTGATCCCGCAGCCATTTCAGCCGCATTTCATACGCGTAGCGATTTTCGGAACTGACGCTTAGCTTCTCCCACTCTTCCAATGCTTCGCGAATTTCTTGCTCGTTCATCGCCAACACCTCCAGTTCCTTGAGAATCGTCTCATCGACCTCTTGTTTCCGGGCATCCACCGCTGACAGCATCATCAACCAGGGCCACTCCGAAGATCGCTTCACATCACGTCTATATTTCTTCCATTTTACCATAAATTGTGATAAGTTCTTTTTCCCTTGAAAATAGATCCTAATTATTTTCTAGATGAGTAATCCTTCCTTATTTTTCAAATGGAGGCGGAAATAAAGGAGTTATTTTATTTGACTCGATCGAAATAGCAGACAGGATCTGAGAAGAGGCAAGCATGATCCGTGCCTTTCATGCGAAGAAGCATTAGACTAAGTTTCATCATAGTCCGAATCCTTTGACTGCATGTACTTATTGAAAGGGAGAGTGTATGAATGGGTACGAAGACTTGCGGCAAATCAAAACACGTATTCAGGCTGTAACAAATATTCTTCTTCATGAATTCATCAGGAAAACTCTTGCATTCTATGAAAATAAATCTCGCGACTCAAAAAACTGTTTTCTGCAAGAAAAAATACAGAGTGTTGCAGTATACCTATATCAAAATTATGTATAAATATACATATATGTGATCTATCCATCAAGGGCTTGGCGTGAATCCTCTGTAGCCATGATTCTTTAGTCAAGCGTCAGCTTCAATAATTTTGGAAAACCAAAAAAGGTTATGATGGCCCTCTCTCCATGTATAGCCCCTTTGCATATCACTGCATAAGGATTTTTCGATTCTCTGCCCTTTTATTTTGGAAAAAAACAGAAACCCTAATGAACTGGAAGCTGACTATGAAGTGCCCAGTTATCAACGATACTAAACTTAGGTTGTGGAAATCCAAATATTGATACCTGAACCATTTGAAATTTAGAGAAATTAAGAACAAAAATAAAAAAATTTTAACTTCTAATCAAGTTTTTTATTTGAACATTTTACATTTTTTTGTTCTAAGAGAAAGAAAAAAGGACTTCACCCCTCTTTTGTAGAATTTTTGATGTGACCTAAACACAATAATTCGCTAGGGGGAAGTCACTTTGTACATTCTACAAGAAAGTCTATTTTCCTTTTTGAAGAACTGTAAATTTTAGATTCTAAAGAAAATTTGCCAAATCTTTTTTAGTGCTCTTGATTTACGTCCCTTTGCTAAGCAATTCTTCACCCCAAGGGGGGGGCTGAAGGTCATTCTAAGGAAAGGAATTTTAAGAGCTCTTATTGCTGCTCCATTAGAAGGTTTTGATACGTTTACAGCCCTTCGTAACCGATTGGATTAAGACATTCATTCCGTTATCAATGCGGTTTAAATATCAGTCGACCTGAACCATCTACCTCTACTTTTAGTACAGTATTTTCCATGAACACACCCAAAAAAATCTAGCAGAAAAAATCTTTATATGATCTTGTCCAGATAGGCCAAGCTGAAGTCGTATCAATGGAGGGCATCAGGCTATCGATAGTGCCGCCATTAACGCCTATGAAAAGATCAAGCCTAAAACAGAGTGAACAACAAGGGAGCAAAGTTTGATTCTTTTAGCAATAAAATCACTTGGTTTGGCCATAAAGTGCATCTTTCTGTAGATACCATCAGTGAATTACCGATTGCGATCGAAGTAACTCCAACTCATGTAAACGATGGAGAAGTCGACCCAACATTGATCGGAAATGTGACAGATTGTACAAATTTCCAAATCGAATTCCTGATCATGGATGGTGGATGTAACCAACTTTATGAAAAACCGATTAGTTTCTATCAAATTGAAAATTAACAGCTGTTAAAAACTCCCTGCAAAAAGTCTTTTATTTATAAATATCCCCGATTGACAAATATTTCGTTTCCAAATACGGTTCAATGCCTTCCACTCCACCTTCACGGCCGATTCCGCTTTCTTTCATTCCTCCAAAAGGAGCGTGGGCAGCAGATGGAGAGCCGTCATTCCAGCCGATAATTCCGAAATCTAAATGCTCATGCAGATAGATGCCTGTTCTATAGTCATTTGTAAAAAAGTAAGCGGCCAGACCATAAGGCGTGCTGTTTGCAATATTAACAGCTTCTTCTAATTCCTGAAACGTTGTGATTGGCAAAATGGGTCCAAATGTTTCCTCTTGCATAATCTTCATGTTCTCATTGACATTTTTGAGAACTGTCGGATAAACAAAGAAATAGCCTTTTTCCCTATTTGCATTGTATTTATTGCCGCATAGAACTTCAGCACCTTTACTGATTGCATCATTGACCTGCGAGACAATCTTATGAAAGCCTTTTTCATTAATAACTGGCCCAATTTGAGTGCCTTTTTCCAAACCATTTCCAACTTTTAATTTTTTAACTTCATTTGTTAATTTTTCAGCAAATTCCTCTACAATGCTTTCATGCACTAGAACTCTGTTTGCACAAATACATGTTTGACCGGCATTTCTGAACTTGGAAGCTATCGTTTGTTCTACCGCCAAATCAATATCAGCATCATGTGCAACAATGACCGGTGCGTGGCCGCCTAATTCCATTGAAACATGTTTAACTGTACTGGCACTGTCTCTGATCAATAATTTTCCTACAGGAGTCGAGCCGGTAAACGTAATTTTTCTGACATATTTGCTTTCCGTAAATATTTTTCCTACCTCACTGCCATAGCCATTCACACATTGAATTACATCCGCTGGTATTCCGGCTTCATGAGCGAGCTCAATCAATTTCATCGTGGTTAACGGGGTATCTTCTGCTGGTTTCACAACGAATGTACATCCAGCTGCCAATGCCGGTGCAGCTTTTCTTGTCATCATTGCGGCTGGAAAATTCCAAGGAGTAATGGCTGCAACCAATCCTACCGGTTGGCGGCTGACAATGATACGTTTGGATTCCGTATTTGCAGGAATTGTTCGTCCATAAAGCCGCTTCGCCTCTTCTGCATACCAATCAATGTAACTAGTTGCATAGTCAACTTCACCCAATGATTCGTGCAAAGGTTTACCGCTTTCCATTGTCATGATCTTTGCAAGATCATCTTTATGTTCTTGGATTTTTTTAGACCAAAGCTTTAATAGTCTCGATCGTTCATGTGCATTTATTTTGGACCACTTTCGGAAACTTTCATGCCCTCTCCGCAATGCAAGATGAATCTCTTCTTCTGTATCTGCCTTTACTTCCTGGATCAACTCACCTGTTGCAGGATTCGTGACTTTAATCGTCGCTGTCATCAAGGTTTACCTCCCTCTGGGTTTTTCTTTGCCGGGATATAATAATATATAACGCCACTGGTTAATGGATTCCCGGCAATTTTATCCTCAGTTTCTTCACCCAGTTCATTGAGCAAAAGCTTTTTCCAATATGGATAACCCTTTATTTAATTCCTCGTCAGTAATAACCAACGGAGCTAAAAAGCGTATAATATTTCCATCAATACCAGCTGAAAGCAATAAAAGACCATGTTCATTCGCATATTTCAGAATTTGATTCGTTTTCTCTTTATTCGGTCGTTTGTTCTGGCGGTTATTTACGATCTCCACCGCTACCATAGCACCTAAGCGGCGAATTTCCCCTACAAACTCATGTTTCGCTTGTAATTCCAGCAGTTTTTTCTCAATCTTTTGTCCCAGTATTTCTGATTTTGTGAGCAAATCCTCTTCTTCGATGATATCAATGACTGCCAGTGCGGCGGCACAAGCTACAGGATTCCCAGCATACGTTCCACCCAGTTCACCCGGATCGGCAGCATTTAAAATTTCCGCCTTTCCTACTACACCGCTTAAAGGCAACCCGGCAGCCAATGACTTGGAAACAGTAATCAAATCCGGGACAACATCAAAATGTTCAATTGCAAATAATTTGCCTGTACGGCCAAAACCAGTTTGAATTTCATCTGCCACAAAAACAATACCGTGATCATCACAGAAGTCCCTGACAAATTTGACAAATTTCTTCGGTGGGATAATAAAACCGCCTTCCCCTTGAACAGGTTCCATTACGATACAAGCAACCGTTTCAGGTGCCACAGTAGCAGCGAAAAACCTCTTGAATTCTTCAATCGTCCAATCAATATATTGTTCATCTGTCATATGATCCGGTTTTCGGTACAAGTATGGATAAGGAGCTTGATACACTTCTGAAGCAAAAGGACCGAATCCGAATTTATATGGTTTGACTTTGCTCGTCATGCTCAACGTCAGATTCGTTCTTCCATGAAACCCTCTGACAAATGAAACGACCGCTTGTCTGCCTGTAAATTTACGGGACACTTTAACTGCATTTTCAACTGCTTCAGCCCCCGAATTAAAAAGAATTGCTTGTTTATCAAAATTGCCTGGAGTAATCTTGCATAATTTTTCTGCCAGCTTAATGTATCCTTCGTACATGATCACATTAAAACCAGGATGCAAAAATTTATCAACCTGTTCTTTTACCGCAGCCGTTACTTTAGGATGACTATGCCCTACATTTAAAGTTCCGATTGCCCCTGCAAAATCTATCCATTCATTCTGATCAATGTCTACGATGGTAGCCCCTTTTGCATGATGCGCAACACTTAAATTTCCATTGCTCACCCCTTTAGGAACATACTTTTTCCGTTTAGCCTGCAAGTCTTCCATCGTTGTCGATGATGCCATTTTTTCATTGCCTCCTCAAAATCAATATATATACGAATTATGTCAATTTTCTGTTATAGTGAAAAGTACCAGTTTTCTGATTTTTCAGGTACCAGTTAAAACGTTAAACACTCTTTATAAAGCTAGGGGTATGGTAAAAACTTAAAATGCACACTGTTCTCATTTACCTTCCAATTCACTTTCTATATAAATTAGAAATCCTTCAAAGGGGATTCTCGTCAAAGGCTAAGTCGACGAGACATCTTTAAATTTTTTTACAGAGTCTTTTCTAGAACCAAACAGATACAAGATTGTTCCGATTCCATACCACCCAAACACAATTAACCATTCCATAGGCCAAACAAGCGCAGATGGCATTCCAGGTAAATAAAAAGTAATAAATATAATACTTAAAATTATGGCGATGACTCCAGTTAATTTCCAATTTCGTATCTTATATGGACGTTCTAAATCAGGTTCTGTTTTTCTAAGTTTCATAAATGAGATGGAAACAAGCATATAACCGATGACAATTCCAATGCCACCAGCATTTACAAACCAGTTTAAAGCTGAATGCCCTAAAAATGGTGCAAAAAAACCAAGTAATCCTAAAAAGATAATGCCATGTGTCGGTGTCTTATATTTTGGATGAATGTAAGCAAACCATTTTGGAATCATCCCTCTCTCCGCCATGGCAAATAAAATTCGACTTCCACCAATAATGAATGCATTCCAACTTGTCACGATTCCGGCAACCCCACCAATCACAAGAATTGTTCCAAACACTGGACTTCTAAATAGATTCGTCATTGCATCAGCAGTAGCAAGTCGGGTAACCTCGAGTTGAGACGGTGTTAATCCAACTGATACCCCATATGCAATTAAAATGTAGAAAACAATGGCCAGTATAATAGAAAAAATAAGTATCCTACCTATTACTTTTGGTGGTGCTTTTACTTCTGAAGCGATTTGCGGGATAACATCGAACCCTACAAATAGGAATGGAATCATGATAAGAACAGTCATCACTCCCCCCACTCCTTCTCCAAGAATTGAATTCGTATGCACTGAACCTCCATTTGCAAATGCTCCAAAAACTAAAACTAAGCCTATTAAAATAACAGCAATAGTTAAAATATTTTGAAAAATAGCAGCCGGTTTAATTCCAAAATAATTCATCGATGTCAACAACAGCGAACCAAAGGATCCAATCAAAACCCAAGTTAAATAAATATCCCATCCTCCGAGATTCCATAAAAAGAGTTGGTGATCAACAGGAATTATATAATCAATGACGGTAGGTAATGCAACTGCCTCAAAGGTAATAACTGATACATATCCAAACAAGACACTCCATGCAGCAATATATCCCAACCTATCATTAAAGGCTCGCTGGACGAACACTAATCCACCGCCAGTTTCAGGTATTGCAGCTGCTAACTCTGCATAGGTCAGACCAATAAAAGTAACAAGCAGCCCACCTAACAAAAAGGCAATTGCCGTTCCTAGAAAACCTGCTTTACTTATCCAATCACCAGAAAGAACAACCCATCCCCATCCAAGCATTGCTCCAACAGAAAGAAATAGAACATCGGCTCTTGACATTGATTTTGAAAATTTATTACTCATTACTCTCACTCCCTTTTAAATTTATTAAGAAAGTATTATTATAAAACATTGTAGAAAACAAAAGTTTTGTTCCGTCACATACGAATACATAATTAGAAAATGCACATTTCTATAACCATCTCCACAGCTTTTGCATTAATAACGGAAATCGCATAGACTAAAAACAATTCTAAGGAAAAATAAAAGCCTGAATCCCCTTACATTTTTATTTTCTTTTTATGTTACTATTTCTAACATCATTTATCCTGATAATTTACACTGATAATAAATAATATTATGATAAATACATTAAAAGAAAAGTACCAGTTTTCTGATTTTTCAGGTACCAGAGGGAGAGATAGATCATGATATTTTTTCAAATAGATAAAAAGGATAAGTCAAATCATATCTATCAACAAATTTATAAATCGTTAAAAGAAGCGATTTTAGAGAGAAAGATCCCTACCAATGAGAAATTGCCTTCCAAAAGAAAATTAGCAGAAAAATTAGGAGTGAGCATTAATTCGGTTTCAAATGCGTACGAGCAGCTCCTGGCTGAAGGATATATTTACGCAATTGAAAGAAAAGGCTACTATGTGGAAAATATTACACAGTTCAACAATCAAAAAGAGACTAAAATGAACTTTCCAGATGATTTAAAAGAAGAATTCTCCAAGAAAGATGAGGGATGGCTTTCCTTATCACATATGACGGCTGACATCTCCATGTTCCCGTTTAAAGAATGGATGAAGTGTGAAAAAATAGCAATAAAAAATCACAAAAACGAACTTTCGGACATTTCTCATCCTCAAGGTCCTTACCTTGTGAGAAAAACCATCTCGCGTATGATTGCGCTTACACGCGGTGTTAAATGCGAACCAGAACAAGTGATTATCGGCCCCGGGACACAGCCCTTGTTACGTCAAGTGTTGGGCATGCAGAGGGAAAATATAAAAGCTGCAATTGAGAACCCTGGGTATTCTCGCATCTACCAATTATTAAAAGATATGAATTTTGAAGTTTTTCCAATCGATCTTGATAAAAAAGGAATAAACATCAAGAAAGTGGAAGCTTTGAATCCACATTTCCTTTTTATCACCCCGTCACACCAATTCCCGACCGGAATCATTATGCCTATTTCAAGAAGAATTGAACTTTTGAATTGGGCCTCGGCTTCTGAAGGAAGGTATATTGTAGAAGACGATTACGATAGCGAATTTAAATACGGAACGGACAATATTCCGTCGCTGCAAAGCCTAGATCGGAATCAACGCGTGATTTATGCAGGAACATTCTCCAAAACGATCATGCCAAGTTTCCGAATCAGTTATCTCGTTTTGCCTCCCGATTTATTAAGAGAGTACAAAAGACATTTTTCATATTGGATACAGGGAAGCAATACACTGAATTTATTTACGCTTCACTATTTTATTGAAAGCGGCGAGTACGCAAAACACGTCAAGCGCATGAACAATCACTATGAGATGAAAAGAGAAAACCTGATTAAGGAATTGAAATGGAAATTTCGAAATGGCATTAAGATTAAAAATGTGCCGGCAGGACTTCATTTCATTGCGGAATTCAAAACAGATAAAGGGTATAAAGAAATTGAAGAAAGAGCAAAAAAAGAAAAACTTGAAATATACTCCATGAAGAGATTCAATTTACTAGGCAATATCGAAGAAGGGAAAAAAATTATTTTGATTATCGGATTTGCCAATATAAAAAATGAAGACATACCAGTTGCCGTAGATAGATTGTACCGTGTTATTTATTAACTTTACATCGGACGAATAGCCGCTTTAGGAACAATGCCATAATGTTTTAAAATGATTCATCTTGGATAAGAATGCTCAATTTCTATTTTCCGCTGTGACCTTTTCCCTTTCACTTATAATATTTGTCCGTAGTTAAAAGAGAACTATCAGCTTTTATACGCACAACCCATTTAAGAGCAAAAGAAATGATTTTATTTAAAATTTTTCGATCTGGCATGACTCATGGGGAAGGTTCTTAAAAGCCTTTTTTTCTTCTCCGATCGGACCTACAAAGTCATTAAACTGGCTCATGAAACGTTGACAAGAGCTGGAAAAGAAAACCCAAGCATCGCCGTGTGCGGCATCAACCCTCACGCTGGAGAAAACGGACTGTTTGGCAATGGAGAGGAAGAGGAAAAACTCATTCCCGGCATCCGAAAAGCACAAGTGGAAGGAATCAATGCAACCGGACCATATCCGGCAGATACATTATTTTACCGTGCGGTGCGCGGAGATTTTGATATTGTTGTCGCTTGCTACCATGACCAAGGGCACGCCCCTATTAAAGTGCTGGGGCTGGAAGCCGGAGTAAACATCACCGTCGGCCTCAAAGGCGGTATCATCCGCACATCTGTCGACCATGGAACAGCCTTTGATATCGCAGGAAAAAATCTGGCGGACGAACGCAGCATGCTCGAAGCCATTCGCGCCGCTGTCGAACTGGCTCCGAAAGTTTAAACACCAACCTTTTTGCTTTATTTATCTGTTTTTGGCAATTAAAAAATGTATGAATGACAAAATACGAATATTCCATTCCCTGTATAAAATTTTAGGTCTATATCGCTTGACACGGAGCTTCTGCGGACATGTTTCCTAGCGAAAGGAGCGAGCGCCAATCCTTGCTTCGCAAGGCATCAAGCCTAACATGTCCGCCACTCCATGTAAAATTTCTATTCGGATCATTTATGCTAAATAAGCAGTATGCTCAGATATGGTTGTTCATCTACTTGACCTTAATTTTTTGTCCGGTTAAGTCAATTCATTTTAGAACCAATTTTTAAAATAAGTTCTTCATAAATTTTTAGCGATGAGGCAACAAGAAAGACGAACAAGAGCGCCCAGATGGCGGCTGGTAGTTATTTCTGTTTCCATGATTTCAATGACGGAATAGCTTTCGGCAATGTCCTCCTTAAAACCTCTCATCAGCTTTTCGGCGCGGCAGGCTTCTGTGGCTTTACCTTCAGCAAAAAGAAAATGCCAAGGAGCACCATCATCAAAAGCGATCCCATCGCCAACCGATTGGCAATGTTTCCATATGAATGAAAAAGGAGGGTAATGCTTCCATAAATCGCTGGACCAATGATGGCTGACACTTTTCCAGAAAAAGCGAACAGTCCGAAAAATTGCCCTTGCTTATCTGGCGGGGAAAGTTCGACTATATATGTTCTCGAAGTGACCCACATCGCTCCTAAACTGACGCCGAACAAACTCCCAGCAATCCAAAAAGATAGCTTGGAAAAAGCAAGCACCCCTATCGCCAGTGCGATGCACATCACGATGCCGACATACAAAACCGCTTTTTTGGCTCCCTTGCTTCTCGTAATATAGCCAAAAAGAAAGGAACCGATAATACTCGAAACTGTGGAGACTAAATATAAAAGGATGAACTCCCCTGCCGTAAACCCGGCAATGACTTTGGCATAAACGGACATGATGGCGATCGTCGTCGCCACCGCATCATTCAAAAAGAAATAAGCAATCATGAAAGTAAAAATGTTTTGATACTTTTTCATTTCTTTCAATGTTGCATAAATATCCCGATAACCTGCAAAAAATCCGGCCTTTCGCTTTAAGGCATCGGCTTTTTCGGCTTCTTCTTTGACAAAGAAAAACAGCGGGAAAGAAAAGAGGAGAAACAAAAGGGCGCTTGGAATAAAAGCCCGATAGTAATCCATTTCTCCAACAAACGGATACACAGCGAGCCCGACAAGCGTTCCGACATATCCGACAGCAACGCCAAAACCGGAGATAAGCGGTATTTCCTGTTTATTCCCCAAACTGGAAATCATGGAATCGTAAAAAACAAGGCTCGAATGGTAAAAAAACTTTGCTGCGACAAATAAAAGCACGATTATGACAAAAGACGCCGGCATTCCAAACATGGCATTCCCAAGATTCGAATATCCGGCAACACCCATAAGCAAAGTTGCCGTAACCGAAAGAGTCGTAAAAATCCCAAGCCATTTCTTTCTTCTCCCGGTCCGGTCAATCCATGTGCCGTATAAAGGGGAAAATATCACTAAAAAGAAAGAGGCTAACGCATTTGCATACGAAATAAATGTACTGGCGATTTGGTTCAAGCTCTCGCTTTTTCCCACCGTTTCCGAAACATAAAGCGGGAAAAAAATCGTATTCACATTCGAGGAAAAAATCGTATTCGCAAAATCATACAACGCCCACGATAAAATCGGCAACGAAACATACAGTTTCCAGCCCGGCTTTTCATACGCATGCGAGGCAATCTTCTCCACTGCACCCTCCCCCATTCTGTCGGTGATAAAACGGCCGCAAACCGTTTATTCCATATATAGATTACTTTGTATATTTAATGATTTTGTTTCATGGATGTAAATTTTTCGAAAGAATACCTCTTGCTTCCGAAAACGATAGGTTTCATTTTTGTCAGAATATAATTAATATTTTAACAAATAAATGTGCATTTGTGTATGAGCATCGTTTTCCGGAGTCAGTCAAGACTTTGTTGGAGCTTTTTTGGTTCGCTGAAAACAGGTGTAAGTCATAGGTTAGCGAACCATTTTTTGAATTTCCTGCGTAAGTGCTTTTGGACTCTCATCCCTTGTCATGACAGACGGATATGTATACTTTTTTTACCATCCCTTGAGTTCAGACAGGGCATCGAGTGGTGACAGGCACCTGACCCAAGCAAAAAAATAAAAATGGTTCTGTTCGTCAATATCTACAAATATGTCGTACATTTCGTGTAGACAATAAAGTTCGGCAACAAACGCTTTGTAATCTAGGGAGGTTAGAACATTTATTAGAGAATGGCTCTGTCGATAACATAATCGAGGGATTAGCCAAATTTTCAGAGCGTTACTTTGACCGAATTCACGGGCAAGGCTCTTCCTCTTCTGTCTCCGTGCTTTGGACAAAAGAGTTTGGGCCGGTTTATCTGTTCCGAAAGATATGGGAAAAGTTAGGGCTTGGTCGGCTATTACGTAAAATCATGCCGTAAAAACAACTTATTAGACACCCCCGTGTTGTGGGTAAAGTCCAAAACACCAGTATTTTCGGGCTTTTCTTTAGTGTACTCTGTCAAACTTTTAGATATAGTAATAAAGCTTGTAGACTGTCTAAGCAGAGACTTTGTCAACAAGCGAAAGTACTAGCTGATGTTTTGTATTTTTCAAGAACTGACTAAGATAATGATCCTAAATTCAAGGTCTTCCTCCTGTAATCCATTCAATTAAATATCCTATAAACATTAAAATACAAAATATTATAAACATGATAAGTTTATAAATCATTTAATTCCCCACTCTATTATTTTTTACAAGGTGCTATACTAAAGTAAGCTGCTACTGCTAAGGCAGCTCTTTTTTCGTCATATTTCATAAATGGAAGAGCGGCAGTTATCCCAGCTACTAAAGCTTTATCACAGCCACAATCGAAATATCCTTTTACTTTATAGCAAAGATCATGTGTCATACGTAAAGAATCTAATTTATCTTTTGGTACACCGCCACCATGTCCAAGTCCGCACCAGTTTCCCCAAACTGGCATACCTCTTAATATTTGAGATACAGATTGTGACTCTTTTTTATTTTCAACATGATTACTTAAAGCATTGAATTCTTTCCCTGAATCAATAATAAAATCACTTTGTTCTTCTTCTATCGCTTTATCTACATTAAATATAAGTTTACCATCTTCATCTTGATATATATATTTCTGCATTTCTTCCAGCATATCTTCAACACTACTATTCTCATTAATACCTTGAGTCGTGGAGCCTCGATGACATCTGCCAAATGGATGTCATGCAGTTGGCCGACTTCCTGCGCCAAAAAGGGCGCAATCGCTTTTCCGATCCGGAATGCATCGCCAAGTCGATTCAAAAGGCGGCCCGTTCGTCGTATCGGTTGTCCAAGTGTGTCGAGGATTCCATCGACTTGCTGTTAGGGCTGTCGATTCAATCAATCCGCAGCCTGCAATCGCAGCTCAAAGAGCTCGATAAAGCCATTACCCGCCATCTTGAAGGCATTCCGAACACACTGCAAACCATCCCAGGCAACGGACCGGTTTACACCGCAGGCATCCTGGCCGAAATCGGGCAAATCGAGCGGTTTCACAATCAGGCCACCTTGGCAAAATATGCCATCTTGACATGGTCCAAGCACCTATCGGGCCGTTTTCAAGCCGAGGACACCTCCCTCATTCGTTCCAGCAATCGCTATCTCCGTTACTACCTAGTGGAGGATGCCAACTCGGTGCAACGGCATGATGCAACGTTTCGTGCGTACTACCGGAAGAAGTATGAGGAAGTGCCCAAACACCAACATAAACGAGCCCTCGTCCTCACCGCTAGAAACTCGTGCGTGTGATCGATGCGCGCTGCTACGCAACGGTCAAATCTACACGCCAAGAAAGGGGGAAAATCGATAAAAGGATCGATCTTGTATACCAATATAAACCTTTAGACCTAGTTTATTACATGTACCAATACTAGGTTTCTTCAGTATTGCCTTTTTTCGGATCATCGGACAAGGGAATTTCCAATTTCTATGATTTTTCACCTTGACATATTACCGTAGGGCTTTTTTGATTATAACAACCTAACATAATATTAACATATTATTTTACATAAATTCAATATATTTCCTCTACTTCAAAATAAAGTTTGATCATTTCCTATCTATATTGCTCCACAATCGCACCCATTTCATAAATAAGGTCTCTTCTCCATTTTCTGTGATTTGTACACAAACCTTGCCATCATGTTAGCTGGATTTAGATGTCAATCAGACCGTCTCCTTCTTCAGCTTACTGACCACTAAGTTGGTAGAATGGGAGTAGTCAAGTGCCTTCCTTGACGGCTTCTATTCTACCAACTATCATGTTAGCTACTGAAAAAGAGCCCTTAAGCAATTTAATCAACATTCGTATTCCCTGTACATTCCAAAAATACACGAAGTCGAAAACGCTTTAGATTCCGATATCCATAAGCCCTCCGTTTTATATGTTTGATTTTATGATTGGTTCCTTCTGTTCGGGCATTCGTGTATGGAGATAAGAAATATTGGAGTATGGGTACTTTCCACTTTTCTAAGTGTTGCCCACTTTATGAAAAGATGAGTATGGACTATTCCGTGCTAATTGAATCCATTCTTCTAAAAGATCATGGGCATCCCGTAATCGGTCAACTTATAGAAATCTCGAAATAGTTCCTTTAAATCGTAAGCACAAGCAAGTTCTGGGTACTCTTTTAAGATTTCTTCCAAGCGTGCTTTCTGATGATCCTGTAGTGAGCAAACTAAAAATGGTTCTTACTCAATCTTGGTGAAAGGAAGAGACTAATGGAGAAAATGAGCGTGCAAATAAGTATTTTTAGCTCTGTATTATCAAACTATAAAATTTTTTCTGATCCTGATGGCTTTGTTCTATAATGATGTATAAAAAAGCAGCCTCCCGCTGAAAACAATTCAGCAGGGAGGCTTACGTGATTACCTAACATTTGTACTTTGCCACTTTCAAGGAGAGACGATGATTTTTTCCAATGAGTATTCCGCGCTTTCCAGTCAAATTCTCCGTAAATTTTCTGCGATGAGGCGACAAAACGAGCCAGATTGCTCGATCGGCGGTTGGTGTATTCAATAACTTCTTTATGGCCAATGACCTTTTCACAAGCTTCGTCATATAGAAACCATATGGTAAACAACAAATCTTTTCTGCTAGACTACCAATTTTAGGTAAATTTTGGAGAAGTGCATTACACTCGTTTATAAAAATGGAACAATCGTATTAAACGATTATTCCATATATACAATAATTTTTAAAAGATTACATTTAAACACATTATTATTCTACTATAATTTAATATTCATTTATCTGACGCAAACAAATATTTAGTTCTTTTTCGATAAATATTATTTTCGTTTAAAATAGACGAATGAAAATGAGGATGATGCACGGAATCCGGTGGAGCCTGTGTTTCTAAGCATAACCCTAAATAATTTTTAGAATTCACATTTCGAATTTTATATCGTTGTTCTCCTAACTTATTTCCAGTATATAGAACGACACTTGGTTCGTCCGTTTCAATTACTAGTTTTCGCCCACTCTCTTTATCGTATAAAATAATTTCTTGCTGATGATTCGTATTTAATAAAAATGGATGGTCATAGCCCTTATTCGCTAAAAGAATCTGAGGGTGAGTCGAATTCACTCCAGTAATGATTTTCCTTCCCATTCGAAAGTCAAAGACGGTACCTGTTACATCAATCAAGTTTCCGGTTGGAAGCAATTCACGATCCAATTCTATAAATGTATCGCTTTTTATAGTCAGTTCATGATATAAGATATCTCGTTTTAAATCACCACTTAAGTTAAAATAAGTGTGATTCGTCATATTTAGTAATGTTTTCTTATCAGATTTACCATAGTAAGTGATAATCAACTCATTCTCATTTGTTAACGAATAGATGACTTTCACATCAAGGCTACCCGGATATCCTTCCTCACCATTAGGGCTAAAATAACAAAATTCGATTGAAATCTCGTTTTCCTTTTCTTCCCCAACGTTATAGTCCCATAATACTTTGCTAAACCCTTTGTTTCCGCCATGTAAATGGTTTTGATTCTCATTTTTTGTTACTTGGTACTCTTGACCGTCTAAGGTAAATCTCCCTTCTTTTATTCTGCCTGCAAATCTCCCTACCACAGCACCAAAGTATGGAGAGGAGTGTCGCTCATATTCTTCTATACTATCGAACCCTAATACGATATTTTCAAGCTTCCCTTCTCGATCGGGGGCAAGAATCTCTGTAATAATACACCCATAATTGATACAAGAAATTTCTAATCCATGATCGTTTCTTAGTTTGAACAAGTATACTGGCTGGTTATGTTTATATCCAAATAATTCTTTTCGAATTTTCATAGTTTCCATCGCCTTTATTTATCATTTATTTTGAATGATCTGAAACAAGGTTCAATAAGACCCCTGTTATCAAAGCCACCATGAATTATTGATTGATTCTTATCGATTTTCCTGTTCGAATGGATTCATAACAAGCATCAATCACCCTCATATTTTTTATTGACGATTCTCCAGAATACTTCACTTTCAAGTCTTCTAATATGGCTCTTGAAAAGTGTTCTACCTCAAGTCTATAAATGTCGCCATGAATTTTTTCTTCTCGCGTTACTCCATTCCTCTCTACTATGAGAATCCCAACTCCTCCATTTCGATCGGGACGAAATGCATAAGATACTTTAATCGTTCCTTTTGTACCGACAACTTCGTATTCATTTCTTTCCGTCATATCAAAGCTGCAATCCATTAATGCAGTCACACCGTTTTCTAATTTCATATGCACATATGCAGATAGGTCAACATTTGAAATCGGATCTATATTCCCAATTGCATGAACTTCAATTGGTTCAGTATTTAATATATATCGTACAGCATGGATCGAATAGCAGCCTACATCATACAAGCTTCCGCCGCCCATCTCTTTAACCATTCGGATATCATCTTCTCTGTTTTCTAAATAAAAAGAATGACTCGATTTAAATAATTTTACTTCGCCAATTTCCCCAGATAATATGATTTCACGAACACGATCATGTTGCGGGTGGAACTGATACATAAAGGCTTCCATAAACTTCACATTACATTCAAGCGTAATTTTGTCCATTTCTACGGCTTCTTCTGCATTCAATGAAACGGGTTTTTCACAAAGAATGTGTTTTCCCTTCCTTGCCGCCTTTATCACCCATTCTTTATGCAAATGATTAGGCAGCGGTATATATACTGCATCTATTTCCGGATCGTTAAGAAGCGCCTCATAACTTTCGTATGCTTTTGGAATATTGAATTTTTGTGCAATCGCATGAACTTTACTGCCTCTACTTGCAATGGCAGTTAGTTCTGCATTTTCAGCTCTAAACATAGCTGGAATGAATTGTGTTCTAGCGATATTTGCCGTACTTAAAATACCCCAGCGAACCTTTTTCATTTTTCACCTCCAAATTTAAATGAAATATTGAACAGGTCTTCCCATCTATGTATTAATTCCTAAAAAATGCTAATGATTCATTTAATTCTTTTGTCTTTGCATAGACTTGTTGATAAATGGCAAATAGCTCTCTATATTTATCAACATTTTCTTGAATAGGCTCAATCACTTTAGAATGTTTAATAAAAACTTCTGCACATTCGTTTAAAGATGCAAACCAACCAGCCCCAACTGCTGCTAGCATAGCTGCCCCAACAGCTGGACCTTGCTCGCTCGACAATTTTACAATTCTAGCGTTAAAGATATCTGCTTGCATTTGCAGCCAAGTTTCATTTTTTGCTCCCCCACCAATTGATACAATGGTATCTATTTTCTTTCCACTTTCCCTAAAGATCTGGATCGATTCATTGAGAGACATTGTAATTCCTTCTAGAACTGCTCGTACAAAATCTTTTTTATGATGGGAAGTATCTATCCCAATAAAACTTGCCCGAATGACAGAATCGGCATAAGGTGTCCGTTCTCCAACTAAATATGGAGTAAAAATTAGTCCATTCGATCCGATTGGTACATGTTCAATACCTGAAAGTAATGTATGAAAATCTTCTTGTTTAGCAAAAACTTCTCTAAACCACTCTAAGCTGTGACCAGCTGATAGAGTCACTCCCATCGTATAATAAGCATTTTCTTTTCCATGATTAAAATAATGAACCTTACCTTTGAAATCCCGATCACTATTTTCCTCATAAGAAAGGATGACACCTGATGTTCCAATACTGCATAACGTTTTTCCTTCTGATAAAATGCCGGCACCAATTGCACCACAGGCATTATCAGCGCCGCCGGCATAAACTTTAGTCGATTTTGATAGCCCGGTACTTTCAGCAAAGGAAGATGTGATGGTTCCTACACATTCATAAGAATGGACAAGAGGCGGGCACAGAGAAATATCAATATCTAACAAATCGCATATTTCTTTACTCCACACTTTTTCGCGAACATTCAATAATAAAGTACCGGCAGCGTCTGAATATTCACTATGTATTTGACCGATCATGCAATAACGTAAATAATCTTTAGGCAGCATAAATACAGATGCTCTTTCATAAATATCTTTTTCATTCTCTTTCACCCACAAAAGCTTCGGTAGTGTAAAGCCTTCTAATGCAGGATTTTTTGTGATATTAAGTAGCTTTTCCTCTCCGATCACATCATAAATTTTCTTACATTGCTGAGTCGTTCTTGTATCATTCCATAAAATTGCACGCCGTAGTACTTGGTAATTTTTATCCAGCAATACTAACCCATGCATTTGTCCCGAAAAGCTTATTCCTTCAATGTCCTCAACATGACCATCGAAATCTTTCACTAACTCTGCTAATGCTTCCGTTGTTTTTTTTACCCACTCAGCCGGATCTTGCTCGCTGTACCCCGATTTTTCATGAATAAGCGGATAAGATTTGGAAATTTCCTTACATACTTCACCGTTTTGGTTCATTAATAAAACTTTTACCGCACTAGTCCCTAAATCAATACCAATCACATATTTCATTGAGATCACCCTTTATTGTTATTAAATAAAAGGACATACCAGATTGTTATTTATTTAAACCAGGTACGTCCTAACGAAGATAAAATCTATTCAGAAAGAACAGATAATAAATACTGATTGATTGTCGACTTCAATCGTTCTGTTCTTCCAGAAGAGTTTTGAATATCTCCAAGTTGCAGCGCATATTCCTCTAATTTATGGAAATCAGTCTTGCCTTCTACAATATCTTTTCCAATTCCATGATGATAGCTACTATAGCGTTCTTCAATAAAGCTTTCTAAAACTTTATCATCTATTAATCTTTGAGCAACCTTTAAACCGATTGCAAAACTATCCATACCCGCAATATGTGCATAGAATAAATCTTCTGGTTCAAATGAGCCTCTTCTCACTTTTGCATCAAAGTTTAATCCGCCTTTGCCAAGCCCGCCGTTTTGTAAAATTTCATACATCGCCAACGTTGTAGAATATAAATCTGTTGGGAATTCGTCTGTATCCCACCCTAATAACGGATCTCCTTGATTCGCATCAACAGAACCTAGCATACCATTAATTCTTGCTACACGAAGTTCATGTTCAAAAGTATGACCTGCTAATGTAGCGTGGTTGGCCTCAATGTTAAATTTAAAATAGTCTTTAAGACCATAATTTTGTAAAAACGCTAAAGCCGTTGCTACATCAAAATCATACTGATGTTTTGTAGGTTCCTTCGGTTTCGGTTCAATGAGAAATTGACCAGAAAAGCCTATTTCCTTCGCATAATCAACAGCTAAATGCAAAAAGCGTCCAAGATTATCCAGTTCTAACTTCATGTCCGTATTTAACAGGGTCTCATAACCTTCCCGTCCACCCCAGAATACATAGTTTTCTGCCCCAAGTTCTTTTGCGATTTCCAACCCTTTTTTCACTTTTGCTGCAGCGTAAGCAAACACATCGGCATTTACCGCAGTTGCCGCTCCATGAACAAAACGAGGATGTGAGAACAAATTGGCTGTATTCCAAAGAAGCTTCGTTTTACTTGTTTTCATATATTCTTTTATCATCGCAACAATTTCATCTAAATTTTTATAAGTTTCTCTTAAATTACTTCCTTCCGGCGCTATATCTACATCGTGAAAGCAAAAGTATGGTATGTTCAGCTTTTCAAAAAATTCAAATGCAGCTTCCACACGTGCTTTTGCTAAGTCCATTCCCGTATATTTATCCCACGGACGAATCATATTTCCGTGGCCGAAAGGATCACTCCCGTCCATTGTAAATGTATGCCAGTATGCAACGCTAAAACGGAAAATGTCTTCCATCCTATTTCCACCGACAACCTCATCAGGATTATAATATTTAAAAGCTAAAGGATTCGAAGATTTAGGTCCTTCATATTTGATTTCATTTACATTTTCAAAGTATGTCATATTCATTTCCTCCCATTCTTAAACTAGTTTTATTTATTTTTTACTAGAAATATCAATCCATACTGCGATTATGAGAATGAGACCCTTAACAATGTATTGCCAGAATGTTTCAATATTCATTATGCTCATGCCATTGTCAATACTAGCCATAATTAAAGCTCCAATAAGGGCTCCAAATATTTTACCTTTACCACCCATTAAACTAGTACCGCCAATTACACAAGCTGCAATTGCATCAAGCTCATACATATTACCTGCATTTACTGTCGCTGCATTTAATCTACTAGTTAATAAAACACCTGCAACACCAGAAAGCCCTCCCATTATAATAAACACCCAAAGTATATTACGCTTTATATTGATACCAGAAAGAGCTGCAGCTTCTTGGTTCCCTCCAATCGCATAAATATAACGCCCGAACGCTGTTTTATTAGAAATAAAGATAAAAATAATCGATAACAAAGCAACAATTAAAAATGGAACAGGGATACCGTAATATCGATTTAACATATATGTAATGAGGAGAATGAAAATAGAGTATACTGCAACTTTTCCGTAATCTACGGTTGCAGCTGGTATCATAAGTCCCATGTTCATTCTTTTAGAACGATTTCTAATAGTCCAAAAAACAAGAATTACTATACTAACTAATGCTAAAATATACCCCGGTACATAAGGAAGATAACTGTTCCCAATTTGCTTAAAACTTTCACTCATTGGTGCAATAGTTTGTCCTTTGCTTAATCCAATTAGAATACCTCGAAAAACAAGCATACCCCCGAGTGTTACAATAAAAGCAGGCACCGCCCGATAAGCTACCCACCATCCTTGCCATAAACCTAAAATCGCTCCAATGATGATCGCAGCGAAAACGACTGAAAAAGTACTCCAGCCATGCCAAACTTGTAAAATAGCAGCAATGCCTCCAGTTAACCCAACCAACGAACCTACAGATAAATCAATATGACCTGCTACTATAACAAGTGTCATACCAACCGCAAGCACAGCAATGACAGACATTTGCGTAAATAAATTAGAGAGATTACGAGAAGATAAATATTCTCCTCCTGTAAAAATGCTGAAAATAACAGCTATTAACACAAGGGCAATCATAAGCGTGTATGATTGCAGATCAAGTTTAAAACTTATACCTTTATTCCTTTGCTCATTTACATTAACTGTTGATAGTTGTCTGGACACTTTTTTTCCCTCCAGTAGCACATCTCATAATGTTCTCTTGAGTCGCTTCTTCTCTTAAAAATTCTCCGGTGATTCTTCCTTCTGACATGACAAGAATACGATCGGACATTCCCATTACTTCGGGCAGCTCAGATGAGATCATAATAATACCGACACCTTGTTTAACAAGATCATTCATGATTTTATATATTTCATACTTTGCCCCGACATCAATTCCTCTTGTCGGTTCATCAAGTATTAAGATTTTCGGATCATTTAGTAACCATTTACTTAAAACGATTTTTTGTTGATTTCCACCGCTTAATTGACCTACAGCTGCTTCTAAGCTTGGAGCTTTTAAATTCATTTTCTTCGTTATGTCCTCAGTACTTTTTATTTCTAAAGCTTCATCAATCACTTTCAACTTCATAACTTTGTTTAAAGCTGTAAGAGTCGTGTTTTTCGTAATATCCATCCCTAAAACTAAACCGTATCGTTTTCGATCTTCAGATACATAGGCTAAACCTTCCTTGATTGCATCAGCAGGTTTTTGTATATTTGTTGGTTTTCCATCGATCAGGACTGTTCCCGTTTTTTTTCCCTTAAATCCGCCAAACAGACTAATAAATAATTCTGACCTTCCGGCCCCTATTAATCCAGAAAAACCGAGTATTTCACCTTTTTTTAGCGAGAAGGATACATCCTGAATCACTTGTTTTCCATTTTCATCGAAAACAGAGTAATTCTTCACTTCCAGTATTTTTTCATTACGAATTGGATGAGGTTCATATGGGAAAAGTTCTGTTAATTCTCGACCGACCATTTTCGTAATAATCATATCTTCAGTTAAATTCTCAATAGAATCCGTGCTAATTGTTTTCCCGTCTCGTAATATAGTAACTGAATCGGCCAATGACATCACTTCACCGAGCTTGTGAGAAATATAAATGCAGGTAACCCCTTTTGAACGCAGATCATGTAAAAGGTTCATCAATATTTCAACATCACTTTCAGTTAAAGCTGCTGTCGGCTCATCCAATATTAAAATATCTACTTTCTTTGTAAGTGCTTTTACAATTTCTATTAACTGTTGTTTACCAACTGTTAAATCCTTAACTTTTGTTTCCGGATCAATATCTAATCCAATTTGATCTAACCATTTCTGAGACTCTGCATATATTTTGTTCCAATTAATGATTTTAGATCTCATTAAGTCATGGCCTAAAAATAAATTTTCTGCAACTGTCATTTCACCAACTAATGCCAGCTCCTGATAAATAATAGCAATTCCTGCGTCTTGGGATTCTTTGATCGATTTAAATTGAACTTTTTTCCCGTTAATCAATATTTGACCTTCATAAGTTCCATGAGGGTATACACCGCTAAGTATTTTCATTAGAGTTGATTTTCCTGCTCCATTTTCACCACATAGAGCATGGATTTCCCCTTTACGTACTGAAAATGTGACGTTATCTAATGCACGTACACCAGGAAAATCTTTCGTAATTCCTTTCATTTGAAGCGCAAACGTTTCCAATCCTTTTTCACCACCTGCAATAAAGTAATCAGATAAATGGGGGGAGCTTTCCCATACACGCCAAGTTAGTGAAATAACTCTTTCTTTTTCGATATTTCAATCGCATTAAGAAAAGAAATTGAAACGCGAAAGGATAAAAGAACACTGATGCTGAAAAGAGATTTTCTTAACTTGATAGCTCTGGGAAACTTCCTCCCATTTTATACGCTTTGTTATGATTTAAAACCTGACTATGGACGTGGTGGACGTTCACTTTCTGGTACATTTTTATATACTTCATCGTAAGAATGGAACCCATCCTTGATTACTGTATCAACAAGATTTTCTTTATCCACTTTAATTGGATCTAATTTAATAAATGGGACATCTACTTTTCCATTATTTATTGTGGAATCGGATGTAATCTTCTCACCTTTTGCCAATTGAACAGCAACTTCCGCACTCTTTGTTGCAATGGCTTTAATAGGTTTATAAATTGTCATAGACTGTTTTCCTTCCGCAATGCGTTGGACTGCTGCCAAGTCAGCATCTTGACCGGAAATAACAACCTTCCCTGCTAAGCCTTGAGCTTCAAGGGCTTGGATAGCTCCTCCAGCTGTACTATCGTTTGATGCTACAACTGCGTCAATGTCATTATTATTAGCTGTTAATGCATTTTCCATAATTTTTAACGCTTCGTTTGCGTCCCAGCCTTTCACCCATTGATCCCCTATAACTTCAATATCCCCTTTATCGATAAGCGGTTGAAGAACATTCATTTGGCCTTCTCTAAACATTTTTGCATTGTTGTCTGTTGGAGAACCACCCATTAGGAAATATTTTCCTTTAGAAACTTTTTCAACAAGATACTCTGCTTGCATTTCACCCACTCTAACGTTATCAAATGATACATAGGCATCAATTTCTGCACCATTTATTAATCGATCGTATGCCAAAACGGGAATACCTTTACTTTTTGCTTGCTCAACAACGGTCGTTAGTGAATCTGAGTTGATGGCAATAATAACAAGCGCATCAATACCTTGTGAGATCATATTTTCAATTTGTGATAATTGTTTTGCTTCATCACCATTCGCGGATTGAACTAAAACCTCTGCTCCTAACTCTTTCGCTTTTTCTACAAAAAAATCCCGATCATGCTGCCAACGCTCTAATGTTAAATCTGATACAGATAGTCCAATGGTGAGTTTACCTTTTTCGCCTTCGGAATTCTTGTTACCGCTTTCATCGCTGACATCTTGACCACATGCTACTAACGCAAATACTAATAGAAAAATAGAAAGAATGAATAGAAAGCCCTTACATTTCCTCACAAAGGGAACCTCCTCTTCTAATAAATATAAATTTTTTTACAATTCAATCTTATCACCGAAAACTTAGTTTGTCTACACAATAAACAAAGTTTGTTATATAATTTTGCTATATCATTTATATTAAGTGAAGAAAGGACTGAAGAACCTTTGACCATAACTACTTGGAACCAACAAATCGTGAAAAAAAAGAATAAAGAAATCGTACTTAGAACGATCATCACAAATGCTCCCATCTCACGTGCAGATATCGCGCAACACTCAGGTCTAAATAAAGCTACAGTTTCTTCGTTAGTCAATGAATTAATCGAAGAAGAATTCATTTATGAGTCAGGGCCTGGAGAATCTAGCGGAGGAAGAAGACCGGTTATGCTGCTCTTTAATAAGAAGGCCGGTTACTCCATCGGATTAGATATTGGTGTGAACTATATTTTAGGAATTGTAACTGATTTAGAAGGCAACGTGGTGTACGAAAAACATAAATCAATACACAATCTTTCCTTTGACGAAATTATTCATTTAACAATAGAAACGATTAAAAACCTTATCGAACATACACCTCAAAGCAGGTATGGGGTTATTGGGATCGGAATTGGCGTACCAGGTATTGTAGATAAAAGCGGAAAAGTATTGCTTGCCCCGAATTTAAAGTGGAAGAATGTCGATTTGCTGGACATCATTTATCGTGAATTTGACTACCCAATCATTGTTGAAAATGAAGCAAATGCGGGCGCGTATGGAGAAATTCGATTTGGAGCTGGTGTAAATTTCCATAATGTTATCTATATTAGCGCAGGAATCGGTATTGGGGTAGGTATTATACTGAAAGGAGAACTATACAAGGGGATGAATGGCTATTCTGGTGAAAGTGGACATATGACGATTGTAGTCGATGGAGAAAAATGCCGGTGTGGGAATTCTGGTTGCTGGGAAGCTTATGCTTCTGAGCATGCATTACTCCATCAAGCGAAACATATTTTACCAGACGCGACACTAGAGGAGCTTATCAAAATGGCCGAAGAAAACAAAAACGTTAAAGACATTTTTCAGCAAATTGGCTCCTACTTAGGGATAGGTATTTCCAATTTAATTAAAACATTTAATCCGCAACAAATCATTATCGGAAATAGGCTAGCTAAGGCGAAACACTTAATCGAGCAACCAACTATAAAATCCATTAACGAGCATACATTAGATTTTCACCAAAAAGACTTACAAATAAACTTTTCAAAACTATCGATTTACTCCGCAGCACTTGGAGTATCAGCATTTGCGATTGAAAATTTTCTTTCGATTGGAAAGGGTTAAAAATAAATCTTTATTTAAAAACAGAGCATGGGCTTCCTCAAGTGAGTTGAAGATTATTTTTTATAAGCAAAAAACAGGCAGTTTGATTGAGAAACAAAGATTAGTGTATGAATACAAGTACTAGACCTCATTCGTTCAAGCGAGGTCTATTTTTTGTTTTATGATTGTTTTTGTTTGTCACCTATGTGTTTTTAATATCGATTACATATTTTATTCTCAGAAGTTTGTCTTTGGGGAATTCTGATATTAGGTCAATAAAGTAGACACAAAAATTTATAAATTTTTTTCGCAGCTACCGCGCTATCGCTTGGTGGCCTTTTAAAAAATAATTACGACGTTGTCCTAATTATTTTTAAAGGTAAATTTTCGGGTCTAA
>ERZ1673775.25-NODE-25-length-56153-cov-20.852579_pt1 | contig 56153 bp, 64 predicted proteins | sample MGYA00580139_ERZ1673775 | MGnify/ENA primary metagenome ERZ1673775 (study PRJEB41219, sample SAMN04549615) | soil metagenome | isolation source: soil | place: USA: Texas, Brazoria NWR | collected 2008-10-24 | study: EMG produced TPA metagenomics assembly of...
TATGGACTTTTTTCAATTCGGAATTTTCGAATTAAATTAATGCAACGCTAGTGAATTTTGCTAATGCCGTTAAAGTCCGCATCATCGGTTGTGGGGGCTCTAAGCCGCGATTATCCAGTATCATTTTTTCATTCCTCCGTTTTAACAAAGGTAATTTTCCAATGTTTATCCTCTATTTTTTCCGCTTGATAAGAAAACCCTTTTTTCTTCATGATAGGGAAAAGCGGAACGGGTTTAAACGGAGCGTGTAAAATAAATACATCTCCTTGTGCAAGAGGCTGAATGGCCGCCATGATTTTTTGAAACGGCTCTAATTTCTTCTTTAAATCTTCGCGAACATCTAATTCAACAGTTTTTCCCATCCATATTCTCCTTTCCATCTTTTTTATCAATGTTCATCATAGTAAAAACAATTCCCGCAATTTGTGATTTGCTTCACTTCATCGGCATCACTTTTGAAAAGTTTATGAATAATTGATTCGTGATGCCGTATTGGCATATATCCTTCCAATTGAGGGAAGGGAAGATGTTGCAACATCAATTGAACTGCTTGTTAGAAAATGTTTCAGTTTTCAATGAAAGATCGGTACCATTTCGCTAAGGATATTGTTTTGCTTGAAATAGAAAGGAGAGTGTGTGTTTTTAAAGCGGAAACAGCTGATGGCATGTAGGGAAATTTATTTCTTTGTTAATATGGTCAGCGGCCATTGTGCGAAAAATACGTCTAACCCGGACAAAGCGCTATTGCAAAAAGATCATTCTAACATTGAAAGTATGTCATTGACATCAAAAAGATGGTTGCCTGAAAAGTGTGCTAGAAGAAAAAAGCGGGGCGTAAACCAAGTTAATGCCATTCTCGAAAACGATTGAGAAGTTGTTCATCTATTTAGGTAGCTGGTATTTTTTCATCTTATTGTAAAGTGTAACTTGTGAAATCCCTAATTCTCAGGAAGCTTCGGATTTGTTGCCGGCGGTTTTCTTTAATGATTTTTCTATCAGTTGTTTTTCGATAGTATCTTTTTTTCAATCAACTTTGAGTTTTTTCGAGTCTGGACGGATTCTCGACAGGTGACCCGAAATGGAAAAAGCTAAGAAGATCCTGTTGATGGATGAACGGTTTTCTAATATAATAACCATTCTTTCCATCAAGTCGCCAAGCATTGGTACATTGTCCATTTGCCGAAATCGTAAAATATTTTTTGTGTATCTATTTTGTTTTCTCAATTCATTGTATAGAGCCCCATCATGTTAGCCATAAAAAATGATAAATTGGTAAAATGTATTCCAAATAGGTTTCTTTTTCAGAAAATTTTTTTTACAATTAATTTAACCTTTTATGATCATTCGAATTTATGGGACAGAGATCTCATTCTATTGTTTATCTTGTCTGTAACATATGAAGAATGAATGTATAAGGAGAGGAAGATGTTGCGAGATCAATTAACCGCCCTTTATTGGATTTGCGCATTTCGGTGACAGGCCGATATAATTTTCGTTGTGTATACTGTATGCTGAAATGGAAGGAAGACAGTATTCTTTTATGAAACGGGAATAACTAATGACGTTTGAAGAAATATATCGTTTGGCCAGCCTCTTTACGTTTAGGCATTCGAAAAATTCGTCTGACCGGAGGGACGAAAGGACATTGATGTACTAATAACGATGTTAAAAAATATTCAAGATCTTCAAGACGTTTCATTGACCATTAACGGATATTTTTAATATCATATGCCAAGCGTTTAAAAAAAGCGGGCATGAACCGGATCAATGTCAGTTTAGATGCTTTAAATAACGAAATTTTGTCTAAAATGAACAGAGGTAAAGCAAAGTCTGAGGAAATTGTTAGAGGAATTGAAGAAGCGGTTGCACAAGGTCTGGCGATAAAGGTGAACATGGTTGTAAAAGGAATAAATGAGAGCGAAATTTTACCGATGGCTCGTTTTTTGAAGAAAAAGGAATAACGATCCGCTTCATCGAATATATGAATGTCGAAACCTTAAACGGTTGGAAAATGGACGAAGTTTTGACGAGCAAAGAAGTTCATGATATGATTCACCAAGAAATACCTCTTAAACCAGTTCAGTCAACGTTTTTGGCGAGGTTCCCAAAAGGTATCGATACCGAGGTACGGATGTGGAAGGCGGTTTTATTTCTTCCTTATCAGGAGCTTTTTGTTCTGATTGCACGCGAATGCCCTAAAAAGTATACATGCTATTTGCCTCAAACGGCGTTGATTTATTAGTTAAAATGCGAAAGGGAGCAAGCGGTGAAGAAATATTGGATGAGATCACCCGTGTTTGGCAGGCTCGGGATGATCGTTATTCCGAAGAAAGAGGAAGAATCAATGCTCTTTCTGCAAACAGACGTGTGGAAATGTCTTATATTGGCGGGTGAGGTGTGATTGATGAGTGTATCTGAACATCGCAGCAAGGCAAATGACCCTGTTCGCTGCAAAGTGATCACCGTTTCTGATACGAGAACGAAGGATACGGATAAAAGCGGTGCATTAATCATCGAATTATTAACGAGAGAACAAATGGAAATAATAGATTACGAGATTGTGAAAGATGAACGGGAAGCCATTCAATCTGCTGTGAAAGAGGCTTCTGACGAAATTGATGTTTTTTTATTGAACGGCGGGACTGGTTTTACAAAACGGGATGTGACGGTTGAAGCGGTAAAAGAATTGCTTGACAAAGAAATGGTTGGTTTTGGGGAATTGTTTCGTTATTTAAGCTATAAAGAAATTGGAAGCGCATCCATGCTTAGTCGAGCGCTTGCCGGTTCAATTGGACAAAAAGTCATTTTTTGCATGCCGGGATCTACAAATGCGGTTCGTCTTGCCATGGAAAAGCTGATTTTGCCGGAACTTCGCCATCTTGTTTGGGAGATGAATCGTCAGTGAACAAGATGATCGGGATTGTGCTGGCAGGAGGACAGTCGAAACGGTTTGGCCAACCGAAAGCATTTGCGAAAAGAAATGGAAAGGAATTTATTTTATATAGTATCGAAGCGCTGCAATGTATCACAAAAGACGTGGTTGTTGTCATACATCCTGAAAAAGATACGAAATGGCTGCAAAGGAACCAGCTGACATATATTCAAGATCTCGAATTGTATCAAGGAAAAGGACCTCTTGCCGGCATTTATTCCGTTATGTCCCAATTCAAATCCGAATGGTATATCGTTTTACCTTGTGATACTCCTTTTATCAATGCGCATTTGTTGAAAAAATTACAATTATACAGAAATGACGGTTGTGAAGCGATTGTTCCTAGTGTTCACGGAAATATTCAGCCATTGATCGCCATGTACCATCATCGAGTGAAGGAAAAAATACGATGGCACCTTGAACAAAATAAGTTAAGCATGAAGCATTTTCTTCCAAGTATTCATACTAGATATGTTGAGATCAATGATGACGATGCTTTCATCAATATTAATACAAAGGATGAATATGACCAGTATATTGTTCATAATAACCTTTTTCCTCAAGCCTCCTTTTCCAAAACAAAATAAATTTCCAAAACAAAATAAATGTTCCTTGGTAGTATCGGGTGGGGGCAAGAATGGTGGAAAGGAATGGGAGCGTTGCGAAAGCCAATTCAAGTAGAGGAAGCAATCGACCGGGTGTTGGAAAAAAGCTATGAAGGTGAAATAGAGTATGTATCAATCGAAAACAGCTTTCATCGTGTGCTTGGTCAAGATATAACTGCTACAACGGATGTACCTGGATTTGATCGATCCCCTTATGACGGCTATGCTGTTTGGGCAGCATCGACCGAGGCCGCTTCAGCTTCCAATCCAGCAGTTTTGGAAGTCGTCGGGACTCAAGGAGCAGATTCTGTTTGGAAAGAATCTTTAAAACCTTTTCAAGCCGTTAAAATTATGACTGGCGCTGCCATTCCAGAAGGTGCAAATGCCGTCATCATGAAGGAATTAACACAGGAATTCAGAAAAGACGGAAAAACATATGTGCAAATAAAAAGAAAAGTTGAGGCAGGAGAAAACATCTCCCGCATCGGAGAAGATATGAAAAAGGGCAGTTTGCTTATCGAAAAAGGAACCGTGATCACTCCGGGAATATCCGCTGTTCTGGCAACGTTCGGGTATCATTACGTTCCGGTTATGAAGAGCCCAAAGGTTGTCGTCATAGCAACCGGGAGCGAATTGCTTGAAGTGTATAAACCGCTGGAAAAAGGAAAAATTCACAATAGCAATACTTATATGCTGCAGGCACAAATTTTCAGAGCTCACGGTGAACCGATTTTATACGGAATTGTGAAAGACACATTTCAAAATGTATTTCAAGCTGTTACAAAAGCAATGCAAATGGCCGACATTATCATCACAACAGGCGGAGTGTCAGTGGGCGATTTTGATTATATCCCAAAGGTGTACGAGCATCTTCAAGCCCAAGTTTTATTCAATAAAATTGGCATGCGTCCAGGGAGTGTTACCTCTGCAGCAGTTGTCGGCAACAAAATTTTGTTCGGCCTCTCAGGCAACCCTTCCGCTTGTTATGTCGGTTTTGAGCTGTTTGTCCGTCCGTATATAAGGGCGATGCTCGGACAAAAAAATTGTTATTTAAAACGAGCCCGGGCGATTTTAACGAAAGATTTTTTAAAGCCGAATCCGTTCACGCGCTTTGTGAGAGCAAAACTGTCCTATCATGATGGAAAGCTAGTAGCTGATCCGATTGGAAGGGACAAATCAAATATTGTTTCATCCTTAATTCATACTAATAGTTTAATTGTTTTGCCTGGCGGAAGCAGAGGATTTCAAGCAGGCAGTGAAGTTAACGTGCTGTTAATCGAAGATGAAGAAGGAGCCTCCAGTTGGCTATGATGATTTTACAAGTGGTAGGGCATCAAAACAGCGGAAAAACTACGCTAATTGAAAAATGCATCAAAGAGCTGACCAATCATGGGATAAAAGTCGGTACTTTTAAACATCACGGTCATGGTGGAAAACCGGATATTCCAAAAAAAGATACGTATCGGCATTGGGAAGCTGGTGCTGTTGTTTCAGCGGTTCTAGGGGAAGAAACTTTGCTGTTGCAAGCTGAAATAAAAGCGAATGAACATTTTTCGAACATTATGGAACTTTACCGGCATTTTTCAATTGATGTATTGATTATCGAAGGATTGAAAAAAGCTCCATACCCGAAAATTGTCTGTATCCGTGATGAGAAAGATCTTCATCTGCTTGATTTATCAAATGTGATCGCATCGATTAGCTCGATCCCTTTGAAAGAAAAACATTCATTTTTTATTAAAGATGAAGATTTGTATATCAGCTGGATCGTGAACTATGTAAAGGAGAAGCTGTTGGAAATGAGACAATAATGCCATTTTATATTATATTTGGAGGGATAATTATGTTTCAAATTGTGAAAGAACCGATAGATGTTTCACGTGTCATCGAAGCTGTTGTGGATCGAAATGCCGGAGCTATCGTTACATTTATCGGAACTGTAAGGGAATTGACAAAAGGAAAAAAAACATTGTATTTAGAATATGAAGCATATGAATCGATGGCTCAAAAAAAACTGGAACAAATCGGAGCTGAAATTAAACAGCAGTTTCCGAATGCTAAGGTTGCCATTGTCCATCGTATCGGACGATTAGAAATTACGGATGCCGCGGTCGTCATCGCCGTATCTACTCCTCACCGCGCTGATGCTTATGAAGCAAACCGTTATGCAATCGAGCGGATTAAAGAAATGGTACCGATATGGAAGAAAGAGCATTGGGAGGATGGCTCATTGTGGATCGGCAATCAGCAAGAAACGATTTCTTATGAAAAAGGCATTCCAAAGGAGATGAAGTCATGATCCGAATTTTATTTTTCGCCCAACTAAAAGAGCAGCTGAATAAAAAGGAGATGACATTGCCATATCAAGAAATAACTGTTAAACAACTCCGCGAACGGTTGGAAAAAGAATATTCACTGCCCGCCCTATCCTCCGTCCTTTTTGCCATCAATGAAGAATTTGCTGCAGAAGATGACATCATTCGGGATGGGGATGTTGTCGCCCTTATTCCGCCGATGAGTGGAGGTTAAAAACATGAAGAAGCTGACTCACTTAAATGAGCAAGGAAGGGCAAAAATGGTAGATATTTCAGAGAAACAGGAAACAGTCCGTACTGCACATGCCATCTCAAGTATTCTTGTTTCAAAAGAAGTGTATGAAAAAATCACAAGCTCACAGGTCAAAAAAGGAGATGTTCTGTCAGTAGCGCAAGTAGCTGGAATTATGGCCGCCAAACGCACGGCTGACATCATTCCAATGTGCCATCCGATTGCTTTAAAAGCGGTGGATATTCAATTTGAATGGAAATGCGACGAAAACAAATATGAATTAATGATCCATTCATTTGTGAAAACAAAAGGAAGCACAGGGGTTGAAATGGAAGCATTAACTGCTGCGAGCGTCTGCGCCTTAACCGTTTATGATATGTGCAAAGCGATCGATAAAGGAATGGTCATCGGCCAAACATATTTAATGGAGAAAACAGGTGGCAAAAGCGGTGACTTCCGCCGTGAACTATAACTTTTATAGGTAATTGATCATTATAGAAAAGAATTTTTAGCTGCAGAAAGAAACTAGTTACCATGAAACCAATCAACTTACTCTGTCTTTAAATAAAAGGACGCCAAGCTGAAAACTACAAGGAAAGAGACACTTTTGAAAAAAGCATGATCATATCAAATGTTTCGCAATCCGGGCTCTTGGAACTGGAAAAATTTCTAAGGAGCCCTGTACATATTTTTCATTCGGCATATAAGAGCTTCTTCATTATCGATGAAGGGCTGCTTAAGCGTTGTGGACAACGAGCTTGTCGGGGTGTTCTCGTACCGTCCTATAACCGCCTCGTTGCCGTCTGTTTTGATTTATGTCATTCTTTCTGAACGATTCAATCAGCTCTATTTCACAAGTTATTCTATTGTTTTAAGGAAAAAATTTTATCATATCGAGTTGAATGCTTTTGCATCCCGTTTTGTAAAAAAGGCCAGGGGCTTATGAAGTGTCTAGAGCCCCAAAATTGTTGGATTGCTGAGGCAGCATGGATAAAACGAAAGGTTAAGGACAAATTTTTTTAAACTCCTCTGATCATTTCTCCAAAGCAGGGAAGAAAACTGCTTCAAGACGCAAAATGTCGATCTTCATTAAGCCCTCATGATCAAAAGGCGTTTTCCTTTCAATAACATTGATTTTCCGCTTCGCAAAAAATTTTACAAAATGCTCCAAATACGTTAAAATTTCATTCAAAAAGCTTTTTTTATTTAAAACAAGAGGTATAAAATTCAAATTTTTTATCTTTTTTCCATTCCTTTGTTCCGACATTAAATGAAATAAAAAATTTTCAGTGGTTTGCTGCACGAAATAAAATAAATAAGAGTGCCAAGCTTTTTATAAAGAGAGAAGTGTTTAATAAGTATAATGGTTTGAATCATTTGCAACTTTATTCATAATCAAAACAGGGGATTTCGCTTTTTATGAAGAAAGGGCTGTTTTACATGTTTCACATCAAAAATTTACGATACAAAGATATTCTTTACATTGACGAGTTGAAAATTGAAGAAAAACAAGTAACGTGCATCATTGGCCAAAGCGGGGGAGGAAAGACAACACTTTTAAAAATGCTCAATCACATGCTGTCGCCAGATCAAGGAGAAATTGTTTATAAAGGCCGGTCATTGTTTGAATGGAATCCAATCGCTTTAAGACGGGAAGTTGTGATGCTTTCACAGCAGCCAGTAATGTTTGAAGGAAATATTCGAGAGAATTTGAATTTCGGCAGAATTTTATCTGAAAAAGAGCCTATTGACGATGAAAAGTTGAAAGAAGCACTAAAATTTGTGTGCTTGCAAAAAAAATTAGAGGATGACGTAGAACAATTGTCCGGCGGAGAAAAACAAAGACTTGCACTAGCCAGAATTTTTCTAATGGATCCAGAAGTTTTTTTATTAGACGAGCCAACCTCTGCGCTAGATAAAGGAACTGAAGAGAAAATCATGGATGCATTCATTCGTTATTCAAAGGAAAAAGAAAAAACGGTTATTATGGTAACACACTCAGATACAATACCAAAAACATATGCAGATAAAGTTATTACGATAAATAAACCAACAGGTGATAATCAATGAAGCAGGAAGTTATCAACATCGAATTTTGGAGGCTCTCGGCAGCATATTTATTTGTTCTTATTTTAATATTGCTTGTAAAAAAACGAGAAATTAAACGTGAAAAATTAATTGTCCTTTCAACTGCCAGGATGACGATTCAACTTGTGCTAGTCGGATACATATTGATGTATATTTTTAAAAATCCTTCACCTTGGATTGTCTTATTGGTGCTTTGTTTCATGGAATCGTTTGCCGTTTATAATATATTTAAACAGCTTCATAAGCCTTTATCGAAAAAATTGAAGCTGGTCATTGTGCTGTCAATGGTTATCGGCTCTCTCGTCAGCCTGTTGTATTTTAATCTAATCGTCATTCATTTTAAGCCTTGGTATGAACCTCAATACTTTATCCCGATTGCCGGAATGTTTATTGGAAATTCAATGATCGGTATAACGCTAGGCATGAAAGAAATGATCGAAAATTTTGCTACCAAAAAGAATCTGATTGAAGGGGCGCTCATGTTAGGTGCTAAACCCGATGCAGCAACAAAACCAATCGTAAACTCTGCATTTGATTCAGCTATTTTGCCGACTATCAATAACATGGTCGGTATGGGGATAGTGTTTTTGCCGGGAATGATGACAGGTCAAATCCTCGCAGGTACAAGCCCTTTAGTTGCAATCGAATATCAAATTGTGATTTTGATCGGCATTGCCGGAAGTGTAGGGATTTCATCTTTTTTATCACTGCAATTCGGCTACAAAACATTTTTTAATGATCGCTTCCAATTTATACCACAAAATGGAAAAGAGAAGTAAAAGAATGGCAAAGAGCGGCAATAATTCATTGATTTTGTCGCTCAAATCATGAGGATAAGGGTATGAGTGCAGTTTTTTAAAAACATAAATATATTATGTAAACTTAGAAGGAGATGAATGAACAGACTTCGGGATATAGAACAAACAAAAATGAAGCGTTAATAAAAATAAATAAATCATAATCCAAAATATTAATCATGGAATGAATTTAAACACGCAGCAAATCATAACGATTTTTTAAGATCAATTTTTAAAGATCAATTAATTAAATTGCAATGTAAATTTACAATTTAAAAAGAAATTCATTAAATGCAATTAAAATACAATTTGTTTCATTTTTTTATTTCGTCTCATCACAACAAGTAATCTCTTTAGTGAAACAAGATCCATTTATAACTTCCTATAATATATATTATGTAAACTAACTTATTTCTTCGTAATGTTAGGGGTTCTTCCCTTCAAGTTCCTATAAAAACAATTATTAGGCACTTCCTCTTCTAAGTTCCTCATAATTTTTCGTCAGTTTTTTGTTAAACGAATTATTTATTTTTATTTTTTACGATAATGTATCCCGCATATTGTTTATCGACTGCGACATGAACAATGGTTCCAATTTCATTTGGCTCTTTGAACGAGATTTGTTCTTTTGTCATGAACTTTGCATTTCCAACTAAGATTTCTTTTCCATTAACTGTTACCTGAATCCCGTGTCCAGAGATCTCATTATAACCTTGGATAGCCTCTTCTTTAATCACTTTCCCATATGCGCTTCGAATAGATTGGACAATAGGATGGTTGGAATGAACTTCTGCAAACGCTGCATATTCTAACAATTCTTCTTTAGACATCGTAACCATTGGAAGCCGTTCGCGAAGCGTTGCGTGATTTAGTCAAATTCCTTGAAAAAGAAACGCAAAAAATTTACTAACTGATCTATTCAACCATGTGAATAGGTCATTTTTTATTGATATTTACTTATAATAAATCTCTTGTTCTTGATGCAGCAATCAAAAATATTTATTAATGTTAACTGAATTCGGACTCTATACAATACAAAAATCTTTTTCAACAGTGTTCTCTTGTTTGTATCCGTCCGAGCCCAACATGCATAACTTTAAAATAGTTCAAGAAAACATGTAGCCTTATAGTGGGAATGTAAGAGCCTTGTAGATATTCTACAATTTGAAGGACAAAGATTCGTATGACGGGAATTCAAAAATAGAAAATGGAGGAATCTTAATGAATATTAATGATGGCATTTCACATAACTTGCACAACTTATCTAAACAATGTACCAACCCGTACTGTAAAAATCCAAATTGTAAATGTGGAGATCAATGTAAATGCACATCTAAAAACCAATGTGGCAGTAAGGAAGCAAATCCTCCAAAAATGATTCTCTCTAAATTTGTAGACGAACTTCCCATCCCACTTGTTTTAAAACCTCGTCTGAAAAATGAATTCTATACTTATTACGAAGTAAATATGACTGAATTCAAGCAGTCACTTCATAGTGAGTTACATGATACAACGGTTTGGGGCTATGAAGGCGGCTATCCGGGACCCACCATTGAAGTAGAGAGCGGAGAAAAAGTGTTCATTAAATGGATCAACAATCTACCAGATAAGCATCTTTTGCCGGTAGACTATACGGTGCATGGTGCCCATGTGGATGTTCCGGAAGTACGAACGGTGGTACACGTACATGGCGCTAGTGTTGAATGGGAAAGCGATGGCTACCCAGAGGCTTGGTTTACACAGGGATTCAAACAAGTCGGTCCATATTTTAGTAAGCAAATATATCGATATGATAATTACAATCGAGCTTGCACGCTCTGGTATCATGACCATGCGCTTGGTATCACGAGGCTCAATATATATGCTGGATTGGCGGGATTCTATCTTATCAGAGATCATCGGGAACGTTTATTGAATTTACCAAGTGGAAAATATGAGATCCCACTTATGATACAAGACAAGACTTTTAATAAAGATGGTTCTCTTTATTACCCGAAGCAACCAGAAAAACCAATCCCGGAATTAGAAACGTCGATAATTCCTGAATTTATCGGGGATACCATCTTGGTAAACGGAAAAGTATGGCCTTATCTAAAAGTAGAACCCCGTAAATATCGATTCAGGCTGTTAAGTGCATCTAATACCCGTTTCTATAGGCTAAAGCTGGATTCGGGACAACTTTTTTATCTAATCGGGACCGATGGAGGATTCATGCAACACCCGATAGGAGTCAAAGAAATCATGTTAGCACCTGCAGAACGAGCAGATGTGATCATTGATTTTACCAATCTTGGAGGCAAGAATATTGTCATGACAAATGATGCCCCCGCTCCTTTTCCAACCGGAGATCCTCCAGATGAAAATACAGGTACAGTGATGCAGTTTAGAGTGACTCTTCCGCTGTCAAGTGTAGATACGAGCGTAATTCCGGCTTATATGATGCCTCTTTCAAAAATAAAAGAACAGTCAGCTTCAAAGATACGATACTTAACATTAAATGATAATATGGATAAGTACGGTCGTGAATTCATGCTATTGGATAATAAACAGTGGGATGCTCCCATAACAGAAAATCCAAAATTGGGAACAACCGAAATATGGTATCTAATAAACTTAACTACGGATTCACACCCTATTCATATTCACTTAATTGATTTTCAAATATTAGACCGGAGAGATTTCGATGTAGAAAAGTATAACAAGGAGAAAATTATCCAATATACGGGTCCGGCGATACCTCCCGAACCACAAGAACAAGGATGGAAGGATACAGTAAGAGCTAATCCTAACCAGGTAACTCGAATTATCATGAAGTTTGGTCCTTATACAGGGTTGTATGTTTGGCACTGTCATATTTTGGAGCATGAGGATTATGAGATGATGAGACCGTATATTGTTATCCGATAATAGACTGTGCTCTATCAAAAATAATTGCTTGAACTAGTACCTCTTTTTTCTTTGATGATATGTTATTAAAAATTTAATATTATGCAATAAAGACATTAGATTTTCCGGAAATACAAAATTATTTTTACTTATTAAGCTAGCCTGACCGTTAGTCAAATAAGAAAAAGCTGCCGAAGCAGCCTTCCTTTATTAAACTCTTGCACCCGTTAGTTCAAGAAAAGTATACCTTTCAGCAAAAATCCAAAGGGTGCACTTTTGTGCAGTATTTTTCTTTTTTTAGATGGTAATGCGTAAGCCTGTTACACGTTAGTTTGCTTATACTCTACGCATCACTTATTTGTTTTTTTCCATTTTAAATTATTTGATTGAGTGTTACCTGCGATCTAAAAAGAAGTTCGAATGAACGCAAAGTGAGGTAATATCTTAAAGCTTGATTAATTTATTTTCTTATCGAATGTACTTGTGCGAGCCGTCACAGTAGGGCTGCTTTTGAGATAGTCCACAAATGCAATCATTTAATCCCTTTCCATTGAGAATTTTCTGCATACATTTTTCAACCCTTGACTCTCGAGTTTTGGATTTTTTGGCTTTAGAAAAATAAAGAATGTATTCTCTTTGTCGTCCCGGCGTCAATGCTTCAAAAGCAGTTTTCAAGGCAGGGATTTCATCGAATTTATTTTGAAGTTCTTCAGGAATTATGAATTCTGTATTCTTTTTAAAATTCACTTCCAAACCGGCTTTTTCAACTTCAATGGCTTCATAAATATAGGCTTTCAAGATGGCTTCCATTTCAATTATTTCTTGAACATTGGTGAACCGAATCTGGCGCGCCGCCTGTACATTCTCCGTTTGTTGGATTAGAATCCCATGGGCATCCTGTAACAAGGCACCTTTGTGAAACAGAAGCGCACAATATTCTTTAAATCCATGTATTAAAACTATGTTTTTTTTCTCAAACGTGTAACAAGGATGCATCCACTTAAATTCTTCGGTCAGCCCACAGTCAAGAACGATATTTCTCAACTTCTCATATTCTTCCTTCCACTTTTTGGCTTTACTTAAAAATTCATCAACCTTTGGATTCAATCTACTATTTGTCATCAAGGAACACCCCTCTTCAATATTTAGATCAGCTGACAGTCAAGAATGATCATTCTCAATTTCTCCAATTCTTTCTGTCACTTTTTGGATTTACTTGAATATTCATCAACCTTGAATCATTTTCCATGACCCACTTGGCAAGCTTGCTTGATCTTACGGCAAGAAGGCATCTAAACAGTTAATATTGTTGGCAATTATTAAACTTAGATAGGTTATTTGGCATGCGCATTTTTAGTATATCATGTATGTCTCAAATTTTTTTATGTAAAAACGTTGACAAGCTATTAGCTGGTTTAGCTAAATAAGAAAAATACAACAAAAATGGCAGCCAAATCTTCAACTCTTGCACCCAAAGGGCTGCCCCCTCAACGTCTTCCACTCCATCATTGCGGCATACATTTGCTACCTTGTTACGATAAGAAAATGTTAATCTGTGTACCGTATAAGAACTACTCGGTCATGAAAGTTTAACTATGGCTTAAGTGAAACTCGCTAAGGGGCTCATCCCTCTCTTTTTTGCATATAAATAAACGAATAGAAAGGCCTAAATCCAAACGGGAGAAACAATTATCTCGACAACAAGATACATAAGAGAATCTTTCCATTATCGATCGTATTTTCATTTACCTATTCCTCATTTTTCCCAACATCCATGTAATTGCATCAGACTCATTAGTAAACATTTCTCCAGAACAACCAAACATCTTTGATATCATTATTCCAGCTAAGGGTTTATATAATTTCAGCAATTTATCAGAATTTGTAACCATTGCTACACCGACGCAATATTGCTTTAGGAGAGGTTTATTTTTCTTCAACCAACCATTAAACCATTTGGTTGCTTCAGGATTTTTCTGATGATCTCCGTTTCTTATAATAATGATTCCGAATGTCTGTTGCTGCTTTAATTTTTCTTCAAGAATCTTAACCAATTCTCGCATATGGTCCACTGTAACAGAAGTACCTACTTCGTATTTAATTAATTTATCAGACATCTGTTCGATTTTCATTGATTCTCAACCTTTCTTTTTAGTTTTCCATTTCGATCTTAATGCCAAAAAAGCAGCCATGAGAAACGATAAAACCCACATGCATGAGACACCTCCAACTATATGTATCATTCCTATACACCGCTTGCGCGTCTCTTCCTTGTTTTCACTGCTATGAGAGAATAAACAATCCTGCAAGCAAAATGCACAAGATATATCAAAATAAAATACTTACGGTATGCCTAACCTACGTATAGCTGAATCTATCCTATGGAGACTGTTTTAAGTGATCGATAATAATTATCATTCACAAATCAATTTTTGTGCTACCTGTTGAGGAAGTTTTTTTCCCTGTAGAAGGAGAAAATAAGAAAAACCCTTCAAGCACTTTCATGTGTTTGAAGGGTTAGGCTTATCGTTTATGGTCATCCTGCACACTGCCTTTTATTCCGGCCTGTTGATATATCTGTTTTAAGTATTCGCTGGGATTGCATCCATATTGTTTTCGAAAAGCTGTTGTAAAATTACTTATATTACTATATCCAAGAGAAATGGCGGTTTCTCCAACATTCATTCCCTTAGATTCCATGAGCCAAAGGGCTTTTTTCATCCGTTCTTTACGGACAAATTCGAACACCGTCATGCCGAACAATTCACGAAATCCTTTTTTCAGTTTAAATTCATTGAGCCCTGTTCGTCTAGCAAGCTCCCGAATCGACAATGGCTTTTCTAAATGGTTTACAGCCAACCATCTGACTTCTTTCAGCCTGTCGATATCATCGGGACGAAGTGAAAACTTCCGTCTCCAAAAAAAAGATTTATCAATGTGTTCCTCACCAAACAGAGCAATAAACTCCATTACCTTGCTTTCCAAATATAATCGTCTCAACGCTCCCCTATATGTACAATCAATCAAATCATGGACACATCTTTGAATAGCAGGCGAGACTTGGTAATGGTCAATGCTCCCTTTAAAACGCAACAGCAATGTTTCTACCTTATCTCTATCATCCTCGTCATCCAAGTATCGGAAAAGTTGATCAGGACATAAACGGATTTCTAGAGACCGAATTGGAATGTTCGCCTTCTTTTCCATGTAAATCTGTACATCTTCTAGATAACAAACGTTGCCGGTCTGCTCACTCGTATAATGCTCTTTGCCGTTCCAAGAGCAATATATCTCACCGCTCACACTATAGTTCAATTCAAAAATACGGCAAGCTTCTTGAACGTGGAGCTTTAAATCCTGTTTCAGTGTCATATTCGAAATGACGATTTCCATTCCTGGGCGAATTCGCATTCGGGTAACCGTTCCGTTCCCAATATGTGAAGGCAGGAAAAACTGTTGTTCCCAATCATTGTTTTGAACATGTCCATGCACAAGTTGACTGAAATGATCAAAATAATCGTGAATATCCCTAATCAATAAATGTGAAGTCAACATAATCCCCCTTCCACAACCCATTATTAATGATAATGATTATCATTTTTATTATATTGAATTTCTTTATCCATTCCAATATATAAAGAAAATTTTGATAAATTGCTGTTTTCCTTTTTACCAGAACAAATTCCATCACTTCCTGTTCAATTATATGAAATGTTTATCATTTTTTTAAAGCAACGATTAATCTATACCCACAATTTTGCTGCGGCGTTCAAGGAATACAACATCACGCCATACGCCATTTAACTTTCCTAAACGTTGTCGTATACCAACTTCACGAAATCCAACACTTTGATGTAAACGTAAGCTTGGTATGTTTTCAGGGAAAATCCCTGCATTTAATGTCCAAAATCCTTTTGCTTCCGATTCTTTGATCATGGCTTGCAGAAGTTGTTTTCCAACACCATTTCCTCGGCTCACATCTCGAACATACACACTCACCTCTCCCACTCCTGCATATACGCAGCGATCTGATACTTTACTGATCTTACACCAGCCTTGAATACCTTTTTCATCTTCAGCAACCAGACACAAGTTTTCAGCAATTGTCGATTCCCAATTTTCGAATGATGGCACTGTCGTTTCAAACGTTGCTTGTCCTGTCGCAATTCCTTGCTCGTAAATTTCCTTCACTTGCAGCCAATCCTCTTTGTAAAAGCTGCGAATGTTCATATTTAATCTCTCCTTATTTTTTATATAGAAAAGGCACTAGGAATCGCCCTACTGCCTTTTCTATGTCACAAAAACAACACTTACGATTAAATGTAGATGGGCAACATCCATAACGGTACGGTTTCTGATCTGTTACACCGCGTTTTTTAAGGTTTCATTGCTTTTATGACCGCAGAAACTATGTAATCTTCGAAGTTCGCTCCAGGCACCCAGTCTTTGATAAACTCCTTCGATTCATCTATCGGTTCAATGGTGATATGTGTGAATCCACTCTGTTGCAACAATGATTCCAGTTCTCTAATTGATGCTGCTCCTGATACGCAGCTCGAATACAAGACATCCATATTGTTTTTGATTTCCGATGGAAGCTCTGCTGTCGCTACAACGTCGGAAATGACGAGGCGACCACCTGGTTTCAGCACACGATAGGCTTCCTTGAACACTTGGGGCTTATCTGGAGAAAGATTAATGACACAATTGGAAATAATAACATCAACCGTACCATCTGCAACCGGTAAATGTTCAATCTCTCCTAATCGAAATTCGGTGTTGGTATAACCATTCTTGGCAGCATTATTCCGAGCTTTGCTGATCATTTCTGGCGTCATATCTACACCAATGATGCGGCCGGTTTCTCCAACCTGTTGTGCCGCCAGAAAGCAATCAAATCCAGCACCGCTACCAAGATCCAACGCTACTTCTCCAGGTTTCAATTCCGTAATTGCCAGCGGGTTGCCGCAGCCAAGTCCAAGATTGGCTCCTTCTGGTACGGCAGATAATTCCTCATCCGAATAACCTAGTTTTGCCGATACCTCCTTAGGTGTACCACAACCTCCGGAACTGACTGAACAACACCCCCCAGAATTCACTTCCTGCATCGCAATTTTCTTATAGCGGTTTCGGACATTTTGCCGGATTTGATCGTTATTCATGTGATTCATAAGTGATCACTCCTTAAATAAGATAGAATAAAAATCCTAATAACCCTGCCATCGTCATGACAGAGCCTACAAACGCAAAGACTAGTTTCTTTTTAAAGATACTGTGCAATATTGATATCCCGGTAAGCTTGCAGCTTCTCAGTTAATCATCAATGCAATGTCATGCTCATTGTAATCAACATTGGCGAGATAGGAATCACGAAAAGACGGACATTCCAAGGATTTTCGATGATTGCAGCAATACACCCCCATTTAGATTGAAATTCATTCTGTCGGTACAGCGCCATGAATAACGGCTCCAACGCCTGAACCCAAAAGCAAATAGTAAAAGGTGTCCTGTAAATCTTCTCTCATGTTTCCTTTTTAATCTTTATCTCTCCTTTCGCCATTACTTTGCATAGCTTGACTTTCAATCCGTATTTTTCAAGCCTGAATATATCTATCTAAAAAGTGAATAACAATCAAAATACTAAAAATAAAAGAGTTCATTCCAACGAAACAGAAAGAAATTTTCGAATAATCTTATCTCTTTTATTTTATTTGAAAAATGCAAATATAAGTTTAACGAATTGGCAAGCCAAGATAGCTTGCCTTAAAATAATGGTTTGCAACATACGCTCGATTTTCCCATGCACTCATTCAACAATTTAATCGAACGAATTACTGTTTCTTTCTCAAATTCCGTCATGTGTGAAAATACCTCTTCTAAATATTGTCTGATTTCTCGATCGATAGTTGTTGCTATAAATTTTCCCTCGTTGGTTAGAGATAACGTGTATACTCTTCGATCTTCAGGGAGCGGCGTTTTTTTTACTAAACCCTTTTTGACCAAATTTTGAATCTGTCTGCTGAATGTCGTAATATCCATTCCCAATACTTCGGCCACTTGTTGCATAGAAGGGTATTCTCTTTTATCAATTTCATATAGAATATGGCTTTGAACGAGAGAAATATCAACACCATCAATAGAACAGCAATTTTTATTCAGCAATCCAAAACGACGTGTCATCACTTGAAAAAGCTCTCTAACGTTTTCCATTTTTTCACCTCTATATTTATTTATACTATATTATTTGCAATTTGCAAATAATCATTTTTAATAATAAACTGAAGCTCCATCAGATCGTTGAATGGAGCCGAAAAAAACTGTTAAGACATTAGTTATGAAACTAGCTGAATTTTGCACTATAAAGTTAAAAATAGACTATTCACACAAATCTTTTGTCCGCTTTAAACCACTCATATATTGTTATTGGAACCATGCAAAAGTTTCGAGTCTTTCAGTACCTAGACCTGTGCTGCTTATTTATTCGCTGTTAAAACAGTTGTTAGCTCGTCAATTGCTTGCCGAATATCATCCTGCGTATTGTAAAAATGAGGAGCGATTCGGATGACGTCGTTTCTAGCAGAAACAATGATATTTCTCTCTTTCAAGATCGATTCTATTTGCCCAGCATTTTTTACATAAAAAGCAGTTATGCCGCCTCTTTTGTGAGCCGATAAAGGAGTAACAGTGTGTAATCCTTTTTCTTGTCCATAATCTAATGCGAATTGAGCTAATAGGTTTAAATAAGAAGATATATTCTCCACTCCTATTTCAAGAAGTAAACGAATAGCGGCAGCTGCTGCATAAGCGCTTATAAAAGAAGGCGTTCCAGTCTCAAAACGACGTGTTCCAGCTGCTGGTATAATTTGATGAACATTGAATTTCGAATGATCCTCCTGACCAAACCATCCTGTGACGCGCGGCTTCCATTTCTCTGCCAATTCAGCTTTTATGTATAGGAAGGATATTCCCGGAATACCTAACAAGTATTTCCTTGTTCCTGCTGCCAATATGTCGATATCCATTTTCTTTACATCAATAGGCACCTGTCCAGCAGATTGATATGCATCAACAAAAAGAAGTGAACCTTTACGATGAACAATGTCTGCAATCGCTTTGAGATCTTGTTTAAAACCGTTGTAATAACAGACATGGGAAATGGATGTGACAAGTGTGTCAGACGTTACATAACGTTCATAATATTCTAAAGGAATGACTCCTTGTTGAGAAGGAATAAATCTGACCTTTGCTCCAAACTTCTCCTGAGCGAGCCATACATGACCGGCGGTTGGAAAGTCCATATCTGTCGTCACAATGATATTTTTCCCTTTTTCAAAAGAAAGTGAAGAGGCGATAGCAGAAAAAATGTCAGAGACCGAGCATAATACAGCAATCTCATTAGGTTCAGCACCGATTAATTTTGCAAAACTGTATTTTGCCTGTTCAACTACTTTTATTGCTTGATTCCAATTACCCCCCGCCGTTAGCAAACTATTCATATACGCTTCAATCGATTCGGAAACAGTTTTTGAAATGGCTCCTTGCGAACAGCTCGCCAGATGGATTTTCGATGCTAAAACAGGGAATAAAGGACGATAATGAGCATACGGGTGTTTCAATCCTATCTCCTCCTTTCAACTCCGCAAAAAAATTTTCTCCTAGTTATTGGTCTCCCGATTATTATAGTAATCAGCAACTGGATTTTTTCTTTTAGTTTATTATCCTGTTTTATAGACTTACAAGAGTTTATTGGAGTAATGAAACCTCTACTGTAAACTCCTGTTTTTATTTTGCCAGTGTGAATCCAATATAAATCGCTGCTCCCCACATGACGAGCGCGGAAATTTTGTTAAAAGCATTCATCAAGTGTCCAGATTGATCTAGATCCCCTATTCTCCGTCCTGCCAAAGCCAGCCCTGCAAACCAGATCCAGGAAACTAGAATACAGGCAAGTGCAAAAGCTGCTTTTTCCCCTCCATTGTATTGAAGTGAACTCGTTCCGATCACGCCAATCGTATCCATGATCGCATGTGGATTGAGCAGCGAGACCGATGCTGAAAACACAACTTGTTTGAATGGTGTAAAAGTTTCCTTGGCTTTTTTTTCGTTATTCCCTTTATCAGTAGAAGAGGTACTTTTCCAAGTGCTCCACCCCATATATAACAAAAATAAAATCCCTAAGCACAGCATAATCGTTTTGATCAAAAAAGAACCCAAGACCATAATAGATACTCCGAAAACAGCAAGGATGATTAAAAGTGTATCACATAGTGAAGCAGTTAAAACGGCTGGGAGCGCATGAATGAAGTGTTTCTGAAGAGCTCCTTGATGAAAAATAAAAACGTTTTGGACGCCAAGAGGAAGAATAAGTCCAAATGCAAGAATAAGTCCGTGAATAAAGGCTTCCGCCATTCCAATCCCTCCTATTGTATTGCATATGAATACAATTTTACTCGGAAATCGATTATTGTCTCCAACCAATTGGATGGATTCAATACCAACCAAGTTGTATAATCGACTCATATGATTGTAAAGGGAGAGTATTTTTTCATGAATGAATTAGATTGGAAGCCAGACAAATCGACTCCAGTTCCCCTTTATATCCAGATCAAAGAATATATTAAAGAAAGAATTGAAACAGGAGAATGGACTTTAGGGACAAAAATCCCTCCTCAACGCACATTGGCTAAAGCATTCGGAGTGAACCGCAGTACGATCGTGGCGGCTATGGAAGAATTGATTGCTGATGGATTGCTGAAAGGAAAAAGAGGGAGCGGTACCAAGATTATTAACAATTCATGGTCTTTGATGACCTCTACCCCTCCCCCAGACTGGAATTCCTATGTGCAAGCGGGGAGTTATTATCCTAATTTGCCTACGATACAGGAAATCAATAAAGCAGAGTTTGATTCAAATATCATCCGGCTAGGAACAGGAGAGCTTTCTCCAGATTTATTTCCACGTGAGATGATGAAACAAGTATTTGAAAAGCTGACGGGGCACATTGATTCACTTGGCTACGAGGAACCGAAAGGGCTGCTTTTTCTCAGGGAACAGCTCAGTAGATATTTGAAAACCATCGGGATTGAAGCTTCCCCTTCTTCCATTTTGATTGTGTCAGGAGCTCTGCAGGCATTGCAATTGATATCAATAGGTCTATTGCGGCGAGGTGCTACGATCTTTCTGGAAAAACCATCGTACCTGTATTCCCTGCATGTATTTCAATCTGCCGATATGCGATTATTTGGACTTCCTTTAGATGAGCATGGAATTCAAGCAAATAAGATTTCGGAACAAAAAAAGCGGCAAAATGCTTCATTGCTTTATACAATTCCGTCCTTTCATAATCCAACAGGAATTTTGATGTCCGAAGAAAGACGGAGAAAACTGATCGATGTATGCGAAAAGGAGCGGCTGCCGATTATTGAGGATGACGTATACCGAGAACTCTGGCTCGATTCACCGCCTCCCCCACCATTGAAAGCCATCGATAAAAATGGGCTTGTTTTATATCTTGGGAGCATGTCGAAAACATTGAGTCCCGGTCTGAGAATCGGCTGGATAGTCGGACCGAAGCCTGTTATTGAGCGATTGGCGGATATTAAAATGCAAACCGATTACGGATCCAGTTCCTTGTCTCAATGGGCAGTTGCGGAATGGCTAGCTAGCGGGCTCTATCATCAACATTTGGAAGAGGTCAGAAAAGAATTGAAGGTTCGAAGAGAGATCATGATTGATTTATTACAGAGGTATTTTTCCGATATTGCGACCTGGACTGTTCCTAGAGGTGGTTTTTATATATGGCTGCGCATATTGCCTTCAATCTCCATACGGGAACTTTTTGAAAAATCATTAGAGCATGGAATTCTATTAAATCCAGGAAATGTCTATGATAAGCATGCAGCCCAGTACCTTCGCCTTTCTTATTCCTACGCTTCTTTAGCTGACCTGGAGAAAGGAATGTTCCGTCTTTCGAAAGTCATCCGACAACTAATCACCTAACTCTTTAACGTGCGTTCCATAGCGGTAGTTGAATCCATCGCATACATCAACATCTTGTATAAAACAGCCAATATCGAAACTTGAATAGGTCCCACATTCAGGCGATTGTGAATCGACGCTTGTATCGGAAGCTTTCTCGATTTTATTCTTTCAAGCCCCACTTAAACTACACATAACCAAAATAAAATAATGTTAGAAATCGGGCGGTGTTTCAAAAATGTAATAATTGAAGCCTCAAATCGTACTATAAATCCCTTAAAACTTTTACCTAAATTAAATATCTATTTTTCTCCCTAAAATCTGCCCCATTGCAGCAAATCTATTAATCTTAATGTTGATATTGTCTTGCAACAGCCAATGCTATATGACTTTTTCGTTAATTAATTAATTCTTCTCCAAAAAACACGAAGAGCCCAAGAAAGTTCTCCAGGCTCTTTTTGTTATTGATATAGAGGGACTGAAGGAAATTATTCACCAGTCTCAGCAAAACGTTTAATTCTTTCACCAATCGCATCGCGAACACGCATGAACACAGCCCATTTTTCTTCTTCTGTCCCCTCTGCCTTCGCAGGATCATCGAATCCCCAATGTACGCGTTTCACGTGCGGAGGTGTTACCGGGCAATGGTCTGCGGCGTGACCACATAATGTTACGACCAAATCCGCTTTATTTAAAATTTCCGGATCAATGATATCCGATGTTTGGTTCGAAATATCAATTCCTACTTCTTTCATGACTTTTACCGCGTTTGGATTTAATCCGTGAGCTTCGATACCGGCGCTGTACACTTCCCACTCGTCGCCAAGATATTTTTTTGCCCATCCTTCTGCCATTTGGCTGCGGCAAGAGTTGCCAGTGCATAAGAAGTAAATGATCTTTTTGTTTTTCATGTTTTATTTCACCTCTGTTGTTAGTATGATACTGATTCGGTTTTAAAGTATTTTCGCTGAAACCATAATGCTACGTTGACCAATGCAATCATGACAGGCACTTCCACAAGTGGTCCAATGACAGCTGCAAATGCTGCACCAGAATGGATCCCAAACACGCCAACAGCTACAGCAATCGCTAACTCAAAGTTATTGCTGCCGGCTGTAAAAGCAAGTGTGGTGGTGACAGGGTAGCTCGCTCCAAATTTCTTCCCCAAGAAGAAGGAAACGAAAAACATCAATACAAAGTAAATGAACAATGGAATGGCGACTCTCACTACATCCAACGGCAAACTTACGATAGCGTCTCCTTTTAAAGAGAACATGACGATAATCGTAAACAATAAAGAAATCAATGTAATCGGGCTGATTTTTGGAATGAATACTTTTTCATACCATTGTCTGCCCTTTGCTTTTACCAACAAAAAGCGCGTCACCATTCCGCCAAGAAACGGAATTCCTAAGTAAATGAACACTGACTTGGCGACTTCCGTCATTGTAATATGAACGACAGCACCTTCTAGTCCTAACCATTCTGGAATGATTGTTACAAACACATACGCATAAACAGAGTAAAATAGCACTTGGAATACAGAGTTAAACGCTACAAGCCCAGCTGCGTACTCTCTGTCTCCTTTCGCTAAATCATTCCAGACGATCACCATCGCAATACAACGTGCCAGACCGATTAGGATGAGTCCGACCATGTATTCCGGCTTATCCGGCAAAAATACAATCGCCAATACAAACATCAATATTGGTCCAATAATCCAATTTTGTACAAGGGACAAAACCAATACTTTTATGTCTTTAAAGACGCGTCCCATCTCCTCGTAGCGAACTTTTGCTAACGGAGGATACATCATGAAAATTAAACCAATGGCAATTGGAATCGATGTGGTTCCTGCCTGTAAACTGTTTATTGCGTCTACAAAGCCCGGAAAGACAGATCCAAAGCCAATTCCTGCTGCCATAGCTAGGAAAATCCAAAGCGTTAGATATCGATCCAAGAACGATAGGCGTTTTTTCCCCGTATTATTCATTTTCCCTCCCAATTAAATTAAAATTAATAGGTTAACAACCACAACGGAGTGTAGGGTTGGTTTCCTCAATCTTACGAATATTCTCTGTTTGATCTGGAATGTGTTGCAGAATTTCTTGAATGAAATCATATAACTCATTTTCTAGATTGAAAGAATAATAAATCCATTGCCCCCTTCTATCTTCTTTTACTAATCCTGCATCTTTTAACTTGCGTAAATGCTGACTAATAGCCGGCTGACTCATATCAAATACTTCTAGAAGCTCACAGACGCAACACTCGCGTTTCTTTAAAATGGCCATAATCGTTAAACGTGTTTTATCACCGAGTAGCTTTAAAATGTGTGCTGCTTTTTCTATTTCCACCACTGCTTTTTGCATTTGGAACACCCCTATACATATATAGTTATATAAATATTTACTTATATATCAATCTACTTTATGGTTCATCGCACACTAAAAAATGTCTTTTCATATCCACGACATGAATACTGTTTAGTATTATCATTTCCTTATCTTCAATAAACATATAACAATATACTTATATAAATCAACGGAAAATACGATTTTTAACATAATTTTTATAATTGACCCGAAAGTATGAAAGAAATTTTTAAAGTCAGTGCAAATAACTTACACAATTGATTATGAGGAAAAAAATAAAACGTTAAAATTCCCTACTTTTTTAAGAAGCCAATACTATGTTTAAAACAAGAAGCTGTTGAACAATAACCCATGTCAACAGCTTCCTTCATCTATATAAAATTAAAAGAGGGGGAACAATTGTTAATCGCATTTTCTTATGCGAGACTGGATTTTACTAAAACTTTATAGAAGATCTCGATTCAAGCAATGCTTTGAAACGAATCATCATTTTGTTAAGACACTATGTTCAAAAATCCCGCAATAAATGCCTCCGTTTAGCTTATCGTTTATCCAAAAAACTGGCTAAACGGCTGCCGCTAATTTGAATAATGGAAACTAAAATGATCATGATAACAACTGTAGCAAGCATAATATCCGGTTGATAACGATAATAGCCATTTCGAACGGCAAAATCTCCGAGACCGCCTGCGCCAACAACACCCGCTATGGTAGAATAAGATATTAAAAGAATAATAATATTAGATAAGCTGACTACCATTCCTGCTCTCGCTTCAACAAACATTACTTTCCATATAATTTGAAATATATTAGCTCCCATTGAAATAGCTGCTTCGATGACCCCTTTATTTACTTCCACTAAAGATTGTTCTATTAGTCTGGCGAAATAAGGAATAATAGCGATCGAAAGCGGTACAGAGGCAGGAACCGTTCCAACGGATGTTCCTACCAACAGCCGAGTAAACGGAATGACAGCTACGATTAAAATTAATAATGGAAATGCGTTAATTAAATTCACTAATGAATTTAAAATATTGAAAATATGCGGCTGTTCTAATAATTGCCCTTTTCTTGTTAAAAACAGAATCGTTCCTAAAGGAATTCCAAATAGTATGCCAGCTGTTACTGAAATACCTACCATAATGGCTGTTTGCTTAGTGGCTTCTATTATATCAGGAATTTGTTGAATGATGTTTTCAAACATTTAGGATCATCCTTTTGTCCTTATTAAATATTAATTTAGCAATATCAGACTTAGGATTATATTGATTGTCTGATAACGAAAATTCCTCTAAAATACTTCCTTTTTCCATTACGGCTACTTTATTGCAAATTTTTCTCACTACATCCATTTCATGTGTAACAATAACCATCGTTATATTTAGCTCTTGATTAATTTTCTTTAAAAAGGATAGAATATTATCCGTTGTTTGTGGATCTAAAGCTGATGTAGGCTCATCACATAACAAAATTTTCGGGTTCGTTGCCAAAGCTCTTGCGATGGCAACTCTTTGTTTTTGTCCCCCGCTTAAATTAGAGGGGTATTGATTTGCTTTATCTTCTAATTGAACTATGGAAAGACATTCTTCTATTATACTTTTACGTTTAACGGATGGTATTCCGGCAATTTCTAATGGAAAAGATACATTGTCATAAACCGTTTTATTATGAATCAAGTTAAAATGTTGAAATATCATGGAAATCGATTGTCTCATATGCCGCAGCTCTTTCTTCTTTAAAGCCATTATATTTCTTCCTTCAATAAGAACCTCCCCTTCATCAGGCTTTTCAAGGAGATTGATTGTACGAAGCAGAGTTGACTTTCCTGCTCCGCTAAATCCGATAATCCCATAGATATCCCCTTTTTCCACTTTTAATGATACGGATTTAATTGCTTCCAATTTCTCATCTTTTTTAATTTGATAAGTTTTCTTTATATTTTTTAAATGTATCATTTGTGACAGCCCCCATTATTCAAATACTGGGATTATGTCCCCATGGAATGTTTCCTCAATGAATTTTTTAACCTCCGGTGTATGCAAAACCTTTTTTAATTTTTGGATTTTTTCGTCATTTTGGTTGTCTGGTCTAGTCGTGATAACGCCTATAAATTCAGAGCTAGAGTCTTCCGCAAGCAGCGCATCTTTTAAGTGAAGACCAACTGCTGTTTGATATCCTCCTAAAATAAAAGCTAAATCTACATCATCAAGAGATTTTGCTGACATTCCTTGATCTAATTCGATAATTTTGAAATTTCTTTTGTTTTCAATGATATCTTTTTTAGTTGCTTGTAATCCTACCCCTTCTTTCAATTTAATGAATCCATGTTTTGCTAAGAAATCAAGCGCTCTTCCGTTATTGGAAGGATCCTGCGGTATACTGATGGTTGCCCCGTCAGGAACGTCTTTTATGTCTTTATAACGCTTTGAATAAAGTCCGGAAGGCCAAGCAAGTACTTTAATCGCTGCAACTAAATTAGTTCCATGCTGCTTGTTGTAAGCTTCCATATAAGGAATATGTTGAAAAGCGTTCGCATCAACACTTTTGTCATGAACGAGCTCATTAGGCTGAATAATGTCATTTACATATTCAATTTTTAAATCTATACCTTCCTCTTTCAACTTAGGTTTTATAAATTCAAGTATTTCTGGAAAACCATTAAACGAAGGATTCGTTGCTATTACTAATGTATCTTTATCTTCACTGGCATTAGTAGCTTTTCCACAACCGCTTATTAGTACCATTAAGCAAATTATGTAAAACAAATAAGAAAGTCTTTTCATTTTGTCTTCTCCCCCAAAATCATTTATTATTGTTATTTCTTTTATTTTTTCTGGATGATGCATCTTTTTAGTTTATCCCTAATCCAACAAATTTTTCCCGATCATTTCTCGCGCGATATGATTGATGGTCCCATGGCGATGCCTGCTCGGGCATCTCGATATAATCTTTCCAAAGTTCCTTCACGGTAACCGAATCCGCCGCTGATATCAAGTCCTATTTGTGCAATCTCATTGGCTGCATCGGAAGCTAGGACTTTGAATTCAAGTAAAGAATTTTTCAGCTCTTCTGGAGCGTATTTTTCTCCACTTTCTAACCATTCATCCAATTGAGAAGCTAAATCCTTCTGCCAGGCTTGCAGGCTGTCCTTTAAAATTTTCGCTTTTGCTAGCTGGCTGCGAATATCTTGATAATCGCTTAATGCCTTATTGACATCCTGATGAACTTTCCGCTTAGCATATGCAAGTGTTTCATCCAAAATCCCGATAGCGGTTCCTGTCCATGTTGCCCCTAGACCAATCAGGTAAGCGATACCGTTTTGAACAATTTCTTTTCCCTCACCTTCTTCACCTAAACGATCCTTTTTATCTACAAAAACATTACGAAGGGTAAGCGAAGAGCTGTGATTTCCACGCACTCCCAGCGCTGCCCATTCTCCAGCTTCTATCCCTTCTTGATGACCGTCCACAATAAAATAAGTAATGTCATCTGGTGATTTAGCATTTGGTGTTTTTGTTTGGAATACATAAAAATCCGCAAATCCACTGCTCGTGGTGAAAGATTTTTGAGCATTAATAATGTACCCGTCATCCGTTCTTACAGCTTCACTTATGTTGTACTAGTAATGTCCTCCTGTTGCTCCTTCGCTGGTTGAAGTTGTACCAAACTTTCCACTGCGAATCGGTTTCAACCACCGTTCCCATTGATCTTCATTTCCATGAGAGTATATCGTGCGGGCTGCCTCTACATGCATAGTGTAAATAAGTGCAGTGGAGGGACATGCCTTCGCTATTTCCTGAACAACAATTGCAAAGGCAGAATAGTTCAATCCCAATCCCTCTAATTTTTCTGGCAGTAAAATACTGTTAAACCCCTCTTTTGCAAGAACGGCGATATTTTCACTTGGAAATTCTTTGCTTCTATCAATACGATCTGCATTGGGACGGATATTCACGAATTTTTTCACGTACTTGACCGAGTGTTAACGTGATAGGATTTTCATTTTCAGAAATAATTCTTGACATAAGCTTTCATCCTCCCTATATAAATGATGGTTTTTCCAGCCCATCCTCACTTTTTCTCGAGGAAAGGTGAAAACTACAGCATTTGCTCAAGTTTTTAGGCGTTCAGGGCCTTCAGATTATCCCTTAATGTTCCGTTTTCAACATATTCTGTCCTTGCCAAACCGCGTTTTTGTAAAATTGGCACCACCAACTCAATAAACTCTTCCAGTGAGCCGGGCAAATAAGCTGGACTTAACAGAAAGCCGTCTCCTCCTACTTCCTTCATTGTCTCTTCCATCCAATTGGCTACTTGCTCTGGCGAACCAACTAACTGTGGAGTCATGACTCCGCGACCATGTAACATCCCAGCCTCACGAATGGTTATATTTTTAGAGCTACTATGTTTATAAGCGTCAATCATTCCTTGAATACCAGGCACTTTTAAATCAGCAATTAATTCGTCCAGTCCGTGTTTGGATAAATCGTAGCCCAAGTGACCGGACAAGATCGTTACCCCTGCTTCAGCAGGAACGAGAGAATTGTGAAGTGCAGCTTTCGCACGGGCAATTTCCTCTGTTTCTCCAACAAATACTTGCAATCCAAAACAGACTCTGACATCATCCGGATCGCGCCCAGCTTTCACTGCTCCTTCTTTCAAACGATTGTAATAAACCTTCATTGCTTCGCGATCAGGCTGAAGAGTAAAAATAAGTTCGGCATGTTTAGCGGCAAATTGGATTCCGCGTGATGATTGTCCAGCCTGAAGGATAACCGGGCGCCCTTGCGGGGAACGATCGATATTCAATGGGCCTTTGCACTTGAACCATTTTCCTTCGTGATTGATCGGATGCACTTTTTCTGGATCGGCAAATATGTTATTTTCTGCATCCATAACGATTGCATCCGGCTCCCAGCTGTCCCATAATTTGTAGCAAACCTCCATATACTCTTCCAGCCGATCATAGCGCTGATCGTGGGATAAATGATACTGTTCAACACTCAACCCAAGGTTTTCAGATGCATTCTTATGAAAAGCAGTGACAACATTCCAGCCGACACGTCCACGTGACAGGTGATCCAAGGTGGCCAGTTTGCGTGCTAAAATGTATGGTGGATAACCTGCCACCGAAAACGTCATGGTCAGGCCAATATGCTTTGTTACTGCACCCATAAATGCCATTAAAACTGACGGTTCATAACAAGGCACTTGCGAGGCATAGCGCACGGCACTTTTGTAGCTGTTCTCATACTCGGAATAGATGCCTTCCGTATCGGCAAAAAATACTGCATCAAGTTTGCCTCTTTCGGCGATTTGGGCAATCTCTTGCCAAATCTCTGGACGATTCCATTGAAAAGCATTCGTCATCGTCATATTCCGCGGATGCTTCCATGTCGCGCTGCTGTGATGAGTTACAGGCGGCATCATATATTGAAGCAAATGCATTTTCTTCTTTTTCATGAGCTGTTTCCTCCCTACAATTCATTCCAATCATATTGCGTTCTGGCCAAAATTTTTATTGCCATGACCACCTGTACCGATAACAAGGAAGTTCTTTATTCGGTAAAGCGTGAATATTGTATTAAGTAATTTCTGTACTATTTTGAAAAGAAAAAAGATTTTGATATTATCACCCGGAATTTTTCAGCACCTCCTTGTTCAAGACCTACCCGCCCGTAAGTAAGGCTGATTTGCACTCTTTTTTATGGAGTTCGCTCATACAACTCTCCTTATGAATCCATGCGAAAAAAATTTGTGATGTTTTTTTCCTCAACATGCCGAATTAACTCAACTGTCTCCATACCATTCAGTTGCTTTGCTCTCTAAGATAATGGGTACATCGAATTGTAAATCTCATTTTTTCAGACAGCTTTTGCTTTTAGCTGCAATCAAGGCGGCTTTCCCTACGTTAAGTAAATATTCATGTTCAGATGCTACATTTATAGCAGCCATACCTGATCCACCGAAATAAGCGTTGGCTAAAGAGTTAGGACAGCCATTAATTGGACGACTTCTTCTTCAACACACTGGTGAACTTTATGATCAGGCAAAATATTTCGATAACATTATTGAAAAATCATCCGTTAGCTTAAATCGTGCGTTTTGATCAAGAAATAAACCATCCCCGCTAAGCTGCGGGCTCTCGTCCTATTCAACCATCTGCTGTTGCGAAACGGTCAATCGTCACTACCATTCTTGCAGCTATGGTAGAAGATCAAGCCCCGGCCGAACTGTAACAAGAAATTTCAGTTTTTCCATAATTAAAGGCAAAAATCCTCGCATCTTCACTTGATTTCCCGTTGGGATTAAGCCACCAATATAGTCAAACTCATTTTGTGGTCGGAACGATTTATTTCAAATATGTAATTTAATTTGCGAATCAACAGTATATGCTCCATAGATCATGTCTAGAGCACCAAGCATCGGAAAAACGAAAAGAGACTCTCAACTCAAATGAATATTTTCATTGAATTGAGAGCCTCTAGTAATCCAGTCGGCATGTTTATTTTTGAAATAAAGGAAACTATTTATATATTTCGAAAAATCTTTAGTAAATATATTAAATAAATTAAACATATGTGTCAAGTTGGATTTTTATTTTTTCTTCCTCGATTATCCCCCTCACATAATATAGTTTCACAAAGCTTTTTCAAATGCGCTTCAAACTATTTTATCTTTTCTTGATGTCTCTTTGAAATTCCTCATGCTCGACATGTCTAGATATTCAATTGACTTAAAATTTAAGTTATCATATAGTTCGTAAACTGGGCGCTTGAGAGAAAAATAATTAACAATACCACTTTTGCTTCTCCGGTTGTTTCATCATCTGTATCGTTTGCAACATGATTTCCTTTCTTGCAAAGGATAATAAACATTTCATGTAGTTAATAATCAAGCAGTCTTTGTAATGAATGTATTGATTGGTTTCTCTAGTATTTCCAAGAGCCAAAATAATTTTGCAAACATATTTCCGAACGAGTGGAACATTATTAAAATTGAATTGGGGTCTTTTGTTACGTTCTTCCGTATTCTTTACACAGATTGACTAATATGTCTCATTTACAAGCGAAAAAATTATTTAGTCCGCTAAATATCAACGCTTATTGTATACTATCATTATTCATTTATTGTAATTGTAGTTTTAGATGCACAATAAAAGAAGGAGTAGTTTCATGGGTGATATTAAATTATTTCGTATAAATGGAGAACATGTAAGTGAATTGGAAGGCACTTCTCTGACAATTGAAAAATCGCTGCAAACCCTTATTGAGCGTAATCTTGAAACATTTTTAGGTGTACGGTTTTTAGCATCAGAATATTCTACTGGCAAGACACATGGCGGCAGAATCGATACATTAGGTATTGATGAAAATAACTCTCCAGTTATTATCGAATATAAACGAGCTGTCAATGAAAATGTCATTAACCAAGGATTATATTATCTGGACTGGCTGTTGGATCATAAAGCAGAATTCACTCTTATGGTAATGCGCAAATACGGCAATAACTTGGCTGACGCAATTGATTGGACGAATCCGCGCTTATTATGTATTGCGGGTGGATTCACAAAATATGACGAACATGCTGTTCAACAAATTAATCGGAACATTGAGTTGTACCAGTATAAGTTTTATAAAGATGGATTTCTTTTGCTCGATTTAGTAAATGCAACAACTGCACAACCATTACTGGAAGTTGAAAACCATATTAACTCATCGAAGCTCGGATATAAGACAGTCTCCGAATATCTGGAACAATCCAGTACAGAATTAAAAGACCGGTTTGAAGCAATAAAAGCATATATTATGGCACTAGGCGATGATGTACAAATGGCTGTATTAAAATACTACATAGCCTTTAAGCGCATTAAAAATTTTGTCTGCTTAGAAGTGCATCCTCAGACAGAAAAAATCGTCTTATTTTTAAAAGTGAATCCAGATGAAATTGAACTCGAGCCAGGATTTAGCCGTGATGTTCGAAATATCGGTCATATCGGAACAGGGGATTTAGAAGTCAGTATTTATAATGATGAAGATTTTGAAAAGGCAAAGCGACTTATTCATATGAGCTATGATAGAAGTTAAAAATCGCCGGTAATTATTATACTTGGCGATTTTTAAGTGTTTTTCAATATATTATATTTATAATTGTTTTCACTAATATCTTTTTAACCTTTCCTTCGTAATATACCCCAACCTTTAGCTGATAAAATATGACTAATAATACCTTAATTTTCTACTTTAAAAATTTGGTGTTAATTTGCGTTTAACTTCTTCTAATTAAATAATTGCTCAGTCTAAAAATATAGTAAAATTTATTTTATGCACTTTTTTCCATGATACAATTTCAATAAAAAGTGTTTATTAAGAAGAGACAGGAATTGTCAAAACATATAGGTGGAGCAGATTTTTGAAGGAATTTGCGGACGAAAGCAGTGATGATACTCTACATATATTTAGCAAAAAGGCAGTGTTAGAATATGAATAGCTGGAGGGAATCTTGTGAATCAAACTTTAAAGAAACAACCTGTTGCGTTTGTTACAGGGGCTTCAAGCGGCTTTGGATTGCTGACAAGTGTAGCGCTTGCCCGCGAAGGCTACCGCGTGCTGGCTTCAATGAGAGATTTGAATAAGAGAGGACGACTGAAAGCGGCGGCCAAAGAAGCAGGTGTCACAGACCGGATTGAGATTATCCAACTAGATGTAAACGATTTTTCCTCAGCGGAAACTGTGATTCAGAATGTGATTGAAGAATACGGCCAAATTGATCTGTTGGTAAACAACGCGGGGTATGCAGCGGGAGGATTTACGGAGGAGCTTGCTGTTGAAGAATGGCGTCGGCAATTTGAAACGAATTTTTTCGGTTTGGTGGCAGTAACAAAAGCTGTTTTGCCGTCGATGAGGGCACGCAGAAGCGGCAAGGTTGTGAATATAAGCAGTATCAGCGGACGAATCGGATTCCCTTCTATGGGACCTTACGTGGCATCAAAGTTTGCGGTGGAAGGATTCAGCGAGTCTTTGCGTTTAGAGATGCTGCCGTACGGTGTTCATGTCGTTTTAATTGAACCGGGATCCTATAAAACGGAAATCTGGTCAAAAGGGCTGGATGCGGTATCGGTCAATCCGGATTCTCCTTATGTTAAAGAGATGGAGAAAATTTTGAAATATGTCAACCATGTTGCTGACACGGCACCCTCTCCGTATGAAGTGATCCAACAGATTGTACACGTGGCAAAGTCTCCTTATCCGAAATTGCGGTATCCGGTTGGCAAAGGCGTGAAATTAGGAATTGTCTTGAAAAATATATTGCCGTGGAAGTGGTGGGAGCGGATGGTGACAAAACGTCTTTGGGAGAGATCGTGATGCTGGGACATTAGTTCAAAAATATAGAGGTGAAGAGTCGGAGTTTACGGTTCAGTAAAATTATAGTTTGATGATATTTTTTGTCACTTCACTAATGGGAAGGGATTGAATTTGTTGAACAGTTTAAGATTAATTAAGGTGAACCGTATCACAAGTAATAGTAAAAATTTCTTAATAGGCAAGCCAATCAGGCTTGTCTTTTACATTAAATAAGCCGGCTTTGGTTTTTTTGATACAATGATGCTCGCCTTACTTTAAATGAAAAGTGCAAGTTTTTTCACGATTTTCGTGATTTACCTTGCACTTTTCATAATTCTATCCCCTCGTGGAGAACGATCAGTTATTTGCCCGTTCGATTTGCGTATTCTGAACCTGCCGGATAGCGATCTCCCGCAATCTCGATCTTCGAGAGCGCGTCGTTCAAATCACTTAGCTCCTCGGGAGTCAGCACAACGTCCAATGCGCCAAGATTTTCATCCAGCCGCTCCAATTTGCGCGTGCCGGGAATCGGAACAATCCATGGCTTCTGGGCAAGCAACCATGCGAGTGCGATTTGAGCCGGTGTTGCGTTTTTCTCTAGAGCAACCTTCTTGATTAGTTCGACCAAAACCTGATTTACTTCGAGATTCTCCGATTTGAAGCGAGGAACAATACTGCGGAAGTCGGAGCTAACGAATGTTGTATTCTTATCAATTTTTCCAGTAAGGAAGCCCTTACCCAGCGGGCTGAACGGAACGAAACCGATTCCGAGTTCCTCGAGCGTAGGGAGCAGTTCTTCTTCAGGGCTTCGCCACATCATTGAGTATTCACTCTGAACTGCAGTGAGCGGCTGAACCGCGTGTGCACGGCGAATCGTGTGCACCCCTGCTTCAGAAAGTCCCCAATGCTTAACCTTACCTTCTTTGATTAGGTCTTGCACTACTCCGGCTACTTCCTCAATCGGTACATTTGGGTCAACACGATGCTGATAGTACAGATCAATAGCTTCAACTTTTAGGCGTTTGAGCGAGCCTTCGACGGATTGCCTAATGGTCTCCGGCTTGCTGTCAAGCACCTGTTTGCCATTGATCATTTTAATACCAAATTTTGTGGCGATGACCACCTTCCCCTTGAATGGGGCAAGCGCTTCACCTACCAACTCCTCATTCACATATGGACCATAAACTTCAGCAGTGTCGAAAAAAGTAACACCCCGGTCAATCGCCGCATGGATCAGCGAAATCATCTCTTTCTTGTCTGATGCCGGACCATAACCATAACTCATTCCCATGCAACCAAGCCCGATCGCCGACACTTCCAGACCACTTTTCCCTAATAAACGTTTTTGCATGGTTGTTCTCCTTTCTACTGCCCTTATTTGGGCGATGATTGGTTACAAAGTAAAGCCTGCTCCTTAATCTTTCGGATCGCATCATTGAATCCGTCGGGGGTGCCGCTGGATCCTGCGAGACGGTCCACCTTCACCTCGTCGATGCGCTTCCCGACGACGACCGCCGGGACCGCGTCGGCGAAGCGGCGCTGCAGGTCGAGGGAGGTCGGGTTCGTCGCATGAGGGGTCACTTTGACGGCGGTGATGACGTCGTCGACCAAAGTTACAGTCACGGTGATGGATGAGGGCAGGCTCCCGTATTGGCCGGTCGCCGTATATTCGCCGTCTTCGTAGGTGCAGTCTTTACTTGTTGCCGATCTTGAACAGTTGACGCTGCCATTCAAGGTGATCGTCGGGCGCTCGGCAGCCATATCCGTCGTCCCGGATGAAGTCATGACCGTGGATACGGAGACTGCTGCCACCGTGACGATAAAACTCTTGCTCAAGGGAATCATACTCTTATCCTCTCCTTTCCTTGCGAGTTGATCACTTACGTGAAAAGCTCGCCGTCGAAGCTCTGCGAGATTTCGGCACGGCCGTCGGCAAACATCCGCACGTACGAGAACCGGAAGAACTTCGCTAGATGATGCCCGCTTGTGAAAAAGAGTGCCGTCGCCAGTCCATCGGCGGTCGCGGTCTCGTCGGCGACAACCCACGTCGCGACCACATCGCGTACAGGGATGCCCGTTCGGGCATCAAGTACGTGGTGCAGCCCGTCACCCCAGGCGCGTCTGTTGACCGCAGATGCGCACAAGGCCCGGTTTTTCAGGTTAGCTGCGCCTACCACCAGACTGGGGTCGAACGGGTGCTCAAGCCCGACCCGAAGGACGGAATCCCCCGAATGGCGGAGGTCGCCGCTGCCGTCGACAACGAACTCGGTGAATCCGCCCTCGCGGAGGATCTCGGAGACGATGTCCACGAGATACCCCTTCCCCGCCGCTCCGACATCGATCACAAGCGGGCGCCGTGTCACAATTAACGTGCCGTCCCGGAGAATATCCTTCGACCAGGTCACTCTCTCCCGAGCGTGTGCCTCGGCTCGGACAAACTCCGACGCGGACGTGAGCGAATACGTTCGGTCGTAGCCGAGAAGTTCGAGGTCACGGCCAACGAGCGGGTCTACGGCACGTGCGGTAGCGATGTGTAGCCGATCATAGAGATCGAAAAGAGCGACCGAGTCGTCCGGGAAGACGAAGCGGCCACCGTTAGAGGCGGCAGCAACTCGGGAAACGAGGGAGTCCTGACGGAACCGCGAGTACGTGGCGTCGAATTGTTCGATTCGTTCGAGAATGCGCTGCTTCAACTGAAAGTCTAACGGCTCGCGGGTCTCGATCTCCCATCGGGTTCCGATGGCTTCGAACGTGAAGACGAACCTGCCGTTCCCGTCATCCGCTCCGTGAGCCGAATTGTACCTGATGTTCGTGGATAACTTTTTCTCCATGCTCTTGCTAACGAACGAGCAAGGCCGACTTCCTAATTTACGTTTTTGCATTATTTATCTTCCTTTGTTGACATCTGTTGACATCCAATTTACCGCTCTTGACGCGTAGGACGAATGATCATCTCGTTAATCGCGACGTCAGATGGTTGTTCAATTGCAAAGGCAATGGCACGAGCAATACTGTCGGCATAGATCGCACCTTTATAAATTTCATCAATGCTAGGTTTTAGGTCCGGATCTGTGACTGAATTTATTAATTCCGTAGCAACCGCCCCCGGCGAAATGATCGTTGAACGTATGTTGTTGCCGAGCTCTTCTTTACGTAGACCTTCAGAAATTGCGCGCACAGCAAACTTCGTTGCGGCATAGACAGTACTTCCAGCCCCGACAACGTGTCCAGCGACTGAAGAAACATTAATAATGTGCCCTTCTTTTCTTTCTCTCATAGAAGGAAGGACAGCCGCAATGCCATACAGTACGCCTTTGATGTTGACGTCAATCATCCGATTCCAATCATCCACTTTTTTCTTATAAAGGAACGAATGTGGCATGATTCCGGCATTGTTTATTAACACATCAATTTTTCCAAACTCTTTTAGAGCATACGCAGCCAGTTCTTCCATTTGTTCATACGAAGTGACATCGGTCACTTTATAAATAGCTTGCCCCCCACTGTTTTTGATTTCTTCTTGTAGTTTCTTCAATCGGTCCTCACGGCGAGCTGCAAGCACTAATTTCGCACCTCTCGAAGCGAGTTCCTTTGCAGTCGCTTCTCCAATCCCGCTAGAAGCACCCGTTATAATGACCACTTTATCTTGAATATTAGACATAACAACACGATCCTTTCTAACACATATTGAATGAGAAATGAGTGACTTTCCCGTATCCAACTTCCTATACATAATAAACATCATCAATAAATTAATATACATCATTATAAACAACCTCATGGTGCCCGCAATGGTTAGGTGAATACGGTTTGTCCATTAGTGAACAAATGGCCGATAATTGATCATAAATTTTAGTGTATCCATGAAAGTACACAATAGTTTAGCGTGCCTTATTGTAAACTTATTCACATCCAAGTTTGTTTACGCCCAAGCTTCAACGAACTTCTGGGGATGATAGCCGATAAAGCGTCAACTGAACATCAGGTTTGTTTAGAAATCCATTAAGTGCAAAACATTATTCAAATTTAAAACTCCATTTCAAGAATTGGATAAAAGGACAAGCCAAGTCAGCATCCCCCCTTCTCCGCATTTCAGTTTGTTGTGTGGTATAAAAGCACTAAATATCAAGTTTACGGTTACAAAGCCATTTCACGATTTCAGGATCGTTATGGGAAAAGAACAAGCTTTTTTTCGTATCTAACGCTGCAATGCTCTCCATATCCTCTTGACTTAATTCAAAGTCAAAGATATGAAAGTTTTCAATGATCCGTTCTTTATGAACAGACTTTGGAATGGCCACAATTCCTCTTTGTGTCAACCAACGCAAAATGACTTGAGCAACGGATTTACGATGCTTCTCAGCGATGGATACTAAAACTTCATTTTGGAAAATGTTATTTCTCCCTTCGGCAAAAGGCGCCCAAGACTCGATCTGTACATTGTGCTCTTTCATAAATTGGGCACTCTCGACCTGTTGGCAGAAAGGATGCGTTTCAATTTGATTGACGGCAGGAGTGACTTCATGATGGATGATCAAGTCGATCAGACGATCCATCTGGAAGTTGCTCACTCCAATGGCCCTAATTTTCCCCTCACGGTACAATTCCTCCATCGCACGCCAGGAGCCATAAACATCGCCAAAAGGCTGATGAATCAAATACAAATCCAAATAATCAAGTTGCAATCTTTCCAATGACCTTGCAAATGCTTTTTTTGTGCTCTCGTAGCCGGCATCTTGAATCCATAGCTTTGTGGTCACAAATATGTCTTCTCTTGGGATTCCACTCCGTTTAATGGCTCGACCAACCGCTTCCTCATTTTGATAAGCGGCAGCGGTATCAATCAAACGATAACCCGTCATAAGGGCGTCATACACGCATTGTTCACATTCGTTTGGATCGATCTGATAGACACCGAAACCAAGAATTGGCATCTTAACTCCGTTGTTCAAAATGACCTTTTCCACGTAAAATCTCCTCCTGTTTTTATAAATCAATATTCCTTTATTAAAGCAGAAATATGGTATACGAAGATTGGATGGTTCTGTCTTTTTTACATCATTATTGTGTTCATTGTTGGACAGTTGAGAATGACCAAGCACGACCGAAGGAAACGACTGCAATGATGGTAGCGATCGCGACGGAGACGGCACTGATCCAAGTAATCGCCATGATTGACAAGCCTCCTACGGTGATCCCCCCGATGCCAGCACCTGTGGCAAACCCGAGCTGTACAAAGGAACTGTTCAGACTGAGCACGATCCCAGAGGCTTCCGGCGCAAGCGAGATCAGGTTAAAGTTTTGGGTCGGCCCGAACGTCCAACAAGCGAGTTCCCAAATCATGAGCAACAGGATGGCGACGATAGTCCATCCGGAGCCAACTGACAGTAACACCAAAGCAAAAGCTTGAACGACCATGGATATGATAAGAGTGCGGAAGGTGCCGATCCGATCCGCTAAGAAGCCGCCAAATCTCGAACCGATCACGCTCGCGATCCCCATAGCAAAGAGAATGACACTGATTTTCCGTTTCATCTCTGGCATGACGGTAGCTAAATAGGAGGTGATATACGTATCGACAATCGAAAAACCAATAAACACAAAGAACGTGACTCCAAGAGCAGCCGCGATCCGCGGATTCTTCACAAAAGCAAGTGGCTTACCCAGAGGGACGGACGTTTCACCTTCCATGTCTGGAATCGTCCTTGCGACGGCGAAGATGGCCAGCAGACTGAAGATGCCGATAACCCAGAAGATCGTCTTCCAATCATATGTCTCTGCGAGAACGCGCCCAATAGGGACACCGAATACGAGAGAGGAGCCGAAGCCCATTGCGACATTAGACATCGCTCCGCCCTGACGTCCGGGAGGAGCCAACTTCGCGGCAACGGCATAGGCGGTAACGACAAAGACGCCCGTTCCGATCCCTAGTACAACACGGGAAGCCATCAGAAAGCCGAACCCCGGGAGAAGGAGTGTCAAAACGATGCCCAGTAAAATAATAGAAAGAGCCAGCAACAATTGACTGCGCTGATTCATCTTGGCCATCGCCACCATGACAATGGGCGTGCCGATCGCGTTCCCGAGCGCAAATACGGTAATAAGCTGTCCCGCTGTCGCTACCGCTACGCCGACGGAAGCAGCGATTTTATCTAGCATACCTACGATCCCGAACTGTGAAGTGCCCACAAAGAAGCTGATCAGGGTCAACATGTAAATCTTCCAAGCGTTATTCATAGTATCCGATCCCCTCCTTTCACTTTGAAATTTTTTAGCGATCATAAAAGAGTGAAAAACCTTACGCATGTTTATTATGCAACAAATGAAAAAACGAACGGTATCATGATCGTCTCAAATGATTGCCTAATCCTCTCACAGCCACTTACGCAACAGACGAATATGCATTAAAATGGAACTAGCAAGAATAAAGAAGCAAGGAGGATTTTATGTCTGAACAAATTTATAAACAGCAAGATGAGCTCGCCAAGCTGATTGAACGTCACACAGGCCAAGACGGTATTCACACGACCGTTATTCCGTCTTTATTTTTCTCTCGTCATTCTACTGTTACAGGACCAAATCACGGTGTTCATAATCCTTCCTTATGCATTGTCGTTCAAGGTGAGAAGCAGGTATGGCTGGCACAGGAGCACTTTACGTACGGTCCCGCCGATTACCTTGTTGCATCCGTTGACTTGCCCGTTATCGCCCAAATCACGAAAGCCACTTACGATGTTCCGTATTTGGCTTTAAAACTTGAATTTAGACCGGGTCAAATTTTAGAGCTTTTAAGTGATTCTGAAATTCAAGTTGGCCTGAAAGAAAATACGAAGCGAGCTATGTTTGTCAGCCCTATGGAGTTATGTATGTTGGATGCGGTAATCAGACTGGTTTGTTTGCTAGACAACCCGAAAGATATCCCTGTGCTTGCTCCTATTTACACGAAGGAAATACTCTATAGGGTTCTGCAAGGACAACATGGGGGAATACTGAAACAAATGGCCATAGAAGGGAGCTATACCTATCGAATCAGAGACGTGATCGAATATATCAAAAATCACTATAATCAGTCTTTTAAAGTTGAGGAGCTTGCGGAAATCGCAAATATGAGTGTTTCTTCACTTCATCGGCACTTTAAAGAGGTAACGGCTATGAGCCCGATTCAGTTCCAAAAACAACTAAGGCTGCAGGAAGCGCGACGCCTGCTATTAACCGAGTCAACAGATGCCGCTGATGTCGCATTCCGAGTCGGCTATGAAAGTCCATCGCAATTCAGCCGTGAATATTCCCGCATGTTCGGTTTTCCACCTAAAGAAGATATCAAGCGCCTGAGGGAGGAATATGACCAAAGGGCCAACGCATGACTCCTTGCTCAACGGGGGATTAAACTGCGTATTCATATGGTCATTTTCTAGTTTCTCAAGGGAAACAGAATAAGTCGAGAGTTAATGAGGCTGCCCCAAAAGGTCGTAAAGCGACTTTTTGAGTCCAGCCTCCTCTCACCATTCATTAGGACCAACTATTTTCGTGATACATCCAAGTCGGTATTTCAAAGTTTTACATAATTATAAGGTAGACATGTCAATAACGAATCGATAACGTACATCACTGCGGAGGACGCGCTCATACGCTTCGTCTACTTGGTCAGCACCGATCACCTCAATTTTAGGGGCAATGCCGTGTTGAGCGGCAAAATCGAGCATCAATTGTACTTCAACTAACAGGTGCGTTGAAGAAGACAATAAAAGTATGACCATTCATTCATAAGACAAATCGAATTGGAATCCTTTAAAAGCCCATAAAGTTGTAATCACAAAACTCGTAAAGACAAGAGGTAATACCTTGAATGGAGTAGTTTCATAGCTTAATCAAGACTATCCCGAATCGATCCCGTACGCCAAAAGAAGCGAAACAAGCAATTCTGTTAATTATTGTCATTCCCTTTTTCCTAAAAAATAAAGGTTAATAATTAGGTTTAATATCATTAAGCATATTCACCAAATCTCTTCTTTCTAGCGATCTCATCAAATAATTGAACCCTTCTTTTGCATTCTTCAATGATTTCTGAACTAAATCCCCATTTTTCACCATAAACAACAATAAAATCTTCTATTGTAATCAAATTAGGATGTTTACTAATTGCATCATAAAAAGCACTTAATGAATCAGGACTGGTAACCATTTTAGAACACACACGCAACAGTTCTTCATCTTTTACATTCACAGCTTTAATGAATCTGTTAGGTGGATATCTCTTCTTCTTTGTTATTTTTAATCACCTCATTAATTGCTCCTCTTAAGTTATGGACTATTGGTAACTTTTTCATCGATCTCACCTTTCTTCAAAATGAAGTAGGTTTATATACCACGTATTTGGTAAATTAATACTGCGAATATGATCGCAATAATAGGTCCAAAAAACATTCTTGTCAACATCGCGAGAGGTGCGCTATCGTTATCCATGATAATTGTCGTACTTCGCTTCCTTGTATTCATTATATCTATCGCCTCCCACACAAATTTGGTAGAAATTCCCTTGATTAAAAGACATTGTTTACTGATTATTAACATTTTTATGGTTACATTCTTCTACTGTTTTTTTATTGGTACATCGGCTAAACGTAAACTTGAAATCAATTTTACGGTTGCTATCTGTTCTTCCGAATAAAGACGGTAACCATTTTCGCTTCTTATTGGATGCAGTAAATTCTCTGACTCATAATATCTTAAAGCACTTTTTAAAATACCGGTCCTTTTGGAAAAAGTTTGTATCGTTTGAACTCATCTCAATCACGTCCTTTATAATCAAAGTTACACCTTAAAGTAACTTTAAGGTCAAGAACAAAATAAAAAAGACTTGTCCTCAAGGCAAGTCTTATAATTTAAGTTGATCGAACAGTAATGAAGCCCGCTTATTTCAAAATCTTAAATCCGAATTTTTCAAAAATTTGAAACGAATCTTCTGTCTGTAGGTACTGATAGAAATCGTGAGCCTCTTTTTTATGCTTTGTGTCCTTAATGATGCCAACTGGATAAATAATAGGATCATGCATATTTGCGTCTGCAATGTCGACAATTTTTACCTTATCAGATATTTGGGCATCAGTTTTGAATACAATTCCTGCGTCCACTGTATTTGCTTCTACATATGATAATACTTGGCGCACATCCTTTGTGTATACGACTTTCTCTTTTACTTTTGGCCAAAGATTTAGCTTGGTCAGAGTTTGCTGCCCGTATTGACCTGCTGGAGTAGTTTCAGGATTTCCTAATGCAAATTGCTTAATACCGCTGTCTGCCAAAGACTGAAATCCTTTTACTGTGTCTGCTTTATCTTTCGGAACTATTAAAACGATTTCATTTCCTAACAAGTTTTTACTCTCTTCTTTGTTAATCAATCCTTTGTCTACGAGTGGACGAAACTTATTTTCAGCAGCCGAGAAAAATAGGTCTACCGGCGCTCCTTGTTCGATTTGCTGTTGCAATGCACCAGAACTTCCAAAGTTAAATGTAATTTTTATATTTTCATGTTCTTTTTCATACTTTTTCTGAATTTCCGTTAAGGCATCTTGTAAGCTTGCGGCTGCTGAGATGGTTAATTGTACTGTCTGTTTATCCTCTGTCTTCTTTGATTCCTGTTTTTCTCCCTCGTTTGTACAACCAAAAATAAAAAAGATTGAAGCACACAAAAACATGATCATGATCATGCGAATAGAATGCTTCATGCTTTCTCTCCCCCTTCTATTTTTAATCTAATATAAAACTTATTATAATTTCTTATAACTATTTTGTATAGCATATAATTAATTTATATAAAATATAATTATATAGAATAGTAAAGTGTCTCCGTTCATGGATAGAAAAAACACATTTTGTTCAGTGCAATGAAAAAAAACCATAAGGTGCTTTTTAATCGGCCTTGCCAATACCGCCTTTTCAATAAATGCTTTTATCAGCTTTTACTTTATCTACTTTATCTACGTTTTCGATCCTTTTTTCAAACCATCCAATCTTAGATGTTTCTATTGCATCAAACATCGGAACGTAAGGCTTTATATCGAGTAGAGGTGTTTCGTTCAATACATCGACATCTAGGACATGGATATGGTTCCCCTCAATACTTTTCAATCGAACGACTGAAAAGCCGATTGGGTTCGGTCTTTTCGGGAATCTTGTTGCAAAAATACCATGGGGTTGATCATCTAAGAAAGGAACTACCTGCAATGAATATTCATGAACCTTATGAAAATAATAAATAAGAATAAGATGTGAAAAGTCGTCCAGATCTTTCATTCCTTCTACATACAATGGGTTAAGCTCTATTGTTCCTTCTACATTTTTCGCCGCTGCCGATTGAATCGGCATTCCTTCCAAGGTGTTAAAAGGGGTTAGAATTTTTCCTATCGCTTTAAAATGAATGTTCATCTTTACAACATCCTATTTTCTTTTATTTATAATTAATTATATTTAATTATAAATAAATATAATAGAAAAAGATATACTTATGTTTCTCTTTTTGGTTTTTCATTTCCAGTGCTCACGAATCAAGAAAACCAGATATTCCAGTGCCAAAAAGTGATAAAACAAAGCCAGGGGTTTTTGAGAGAAACCCCTGGCTTTTAGCTGGATCCATTTCAGCTTTCATAAACGACTTGTCCGGTTTGTGACAAATCATAGCCTCCTAGTGCTTTTAAATCGTTTTGAAAGTGAACCGATCTTAAAATTTGCAGGACTTGACTAATTAACTCTCTATTCTCATCGTTCTTTAAAATAACCAAATCGTACTTTTCATTAACTAACGGAATGAAATCGACATCTTTAACTAGGTTAGCCCCTCTTTCAATTCCTACCCCGACATCTGCATCCCCTTTAGCGACAGCACTTGCGACACTTACGTGATTGGTTACCTCATTGTCATAGCCGTTAATTTCAGAAACAGGTATGCGATACTTTCTCAAACATTCATCTAGTAAAACACGAGCACCCGCACCTTTTTCCCGGTTCACAATTTTTATATTTTTTCTTCTTAAATCTTCCCAATGCTTAATATTCAACGGGTTTCCCTTTTTGACGTAAAAGCCTGCCTTCCTTGTTAGTAAATGAATCACGATATACTGAAAATTCACTAGTATCTTATTGATATACGGAACATTATATTCACCTGAAATTCCTTCGATTAAGTGTGTACTGACAATGTCTGAATATCCTTGATACATTGAAATTAGGCTTTCTAAGCTTCCAACATAAGAACGAAGTGGCCGAAACCTTTTCGAGGATTTTTCTAAGTAGTTCGCCAAAATATCTAAGCTCATATCCTGGCCGCTTATAATTAATTGTCTAGGTTGCAAATACCCTTGAGTTTCAATCGATGTTTCTTTTTTTGATGACTGTACGGAGCTTGGCTGTAGTTCTTCTTTTGACTTTTTTATATACTCTTCTAGATCGGAAGGATCAATTCGCATTTGTCGTCCGACACGATAAGCAGGTAATAACCCTTTTTTCACTAAATCATATACGGTTAATTTTGAAACCTTTAATATGTTTGCCACTTCCTCGGTTGTATAAGAAAGATTTTTTTCCATACCTACTTACTCCTTCATAAAAAATTCGTTATAAGTAATTAAATGTAATTTGATATAATGTATTGATAACTTCAGTATCAATGATTTATATTTAAATATAAATAAAATTAATTATTTTCTTAACAAGAAGATGGCTATGTAGTTTATATCTAATCTTGATTATATCATGTTTTGTTTCGCTCTTTTTCAATGGAAATGACTCAACTTCTTGTTTTACCATTTCCTTTACTCCAAAGTTCAAAATAATTATAACCATTTATAACGAAAAATGATGAAACTTTATGAAAAGGTGAACGACAAGTATGAATTACTCGCCGCTTATACTCTCTTTAAAAACGGCAACAATCGCCACGTTTATCGTATTTGTTACTGGGGTTGTGTTGGCACGATTGATTAGTCGTAACTCCTTTCGAGGGAAAAGTATTATAGAAGCGATTATTTTGCTGCCACTCGTGCTTCCGCCTACAGTTGTAGGCTTTGGTTTATTATATATATTTGGTAAAAACGGATTTATTGGTCGACTACTGCTCGATTGGTTTGATTTCCAAATTGTTTTCACTTGGTATGCTGTTGTGATCGCAGCAGTCGTCGTGTCTTTTCCTTTAATGTATCAAAGTGCATCTGCAGCGTTTCGGCAGTATGACCCAAATATTGAAAATGCTGCATATACAATGGGGGCATCGAAATGGAGAGTGTTTTGGACGATATCTTTTCCACTGGCATGGCCAGGACTGTTAGCTGGCTTAGTTTTATCCTTTGCACGAGCGTTAGGAGAATTTGGTGCCACTCTCATGCTCGCCGGCTATATTCCGAATGTCACCGACACCATTCCTTTAGCTATTTATTTTGCGGTGGAGTCAGGTAATTTGGAAGCAGCAAAATTTTGGGTGATCATTATCGTTGCCCTCGGCTTTAGCGCTATTTTATGGCTAAATTGGTGGAGCAAACGGAATATGATGAGACATGTACAAAAATAGTAAGTTCAAATTGTCGCTTACTTAAAGGAGTTTTTTCTTATGCTTATCGTTGAAATCCAAAAAAGACTATCCCATTTTGAATTAGATGTAAAATTTTCAGTGGCTAATGAGATTGTTGTCCTTTTTGGCCCCTCCGGCTCCGGAAAAACGACTATCTTAAATTGTATTGCTGGGATAAGCAAACCTGCTGCTGGCATCATCCGATTAAACGACACCATTTTATTTGAAAATAAGAAAGTATTTGTTCCTATTCAAAAAAGAAACATCGGCTATGTATTTCAAGATTATGCGCTTTTTCCCCATATGACTGTTTGGAAAAACATTGCTTATGGCATGCAAAATGAAAGCTTTGTCAAAAATTTAATGAAAGAGCTGCGAATTGAACACCTTAGAGATAAATACCCGTCTGAAATTTCAGGCGGCGAAAAACAACGGGTCGCCATTGCACGAGCCATTGCAACCGAGCCGGCTGCCTTGCTTTTAGATGAACCTTTTTCTGCATTAGATAATCAAACACGTGTAAAAGGTCATGAAGAGCTATTACGTATCCATAAGCTTTGGCGCATTCCCATTATATTAGTCACCCATCATCTTGAGGAAGCAAAAAAATTGGGGAATCGAATTTTATATTTACACGAAGGAAAAATTCGTGACAGTGAAATGAACGCGAATCTTATTCAGAGTTAATTGACAGACTTACTCTTTAAGCTGAACATCAGTTATACAAAATTATGAGGAAAAAGGGGGTTTATAGCATTCCCCTTTTTCAGACTTTGTGTTTGCTTCCTTAAAAACAGTAAATTAAATTTATTTTTATATTGTTCATTTAGCACATAGTTCTAAGTTTTGAAAATCTACAATAGTTATTTGAATTAACTTTTTTGTACAAATAGAAACAACATTTCATCCTCCCTCTTTTCACAAAAAAAATCCTTGCCGCTAAATAAGCAGCGAAGGATTGGTTTGTTTTTCTCTCCGATAGATTCGTATTGTGATAATGTATCATATGCATTTTTTTATTTCTGAAGCAAGATTAATTTTTGTTTTACAATTTCTTTGATTCTCTGATTGGCTGGTATAAAAAGTTTTCTTAATGATGTTAAAGGGCGATCAGCTGCTTTAGGGAAGGTCTTATTTATTTCCTCTATATAAGCTTTATTTAGTTCAGATCCAATATTAACTTTTTTCACTCCTTCAGAAACACATCTTTTTATATCTTCTTCAGATACTCCTGTTCCTCCATGTAGAACTAAACCCACATGGCCTATGTTGGAAGAAATTTCTTTCAATAAATCAAAATTGATTTTTGCTTTCGATTTATATAATCCATGTGTTGTCCCTATTGCAACGGCAAGGGCATCAACATTTGTCTCCTTAACAAACATATATGCATCCTCAGGATTTGTATACATTACATCTTTTTCATCGACAACTAATCCATCTTCAGTTCCGCCTATCGTTCCTACTTCTCCTTCAACAGATACATTCCGTTTATGGGCATATTCCACAACTTTTTTAGTATTTTCAATATTTTCATTAAGAGGCAAGCTAGAACCGTCATACATAACAGAAGTATATCCGCTATCGATTGCCTTTTGAATTGCATGAATATCTTGGCAATGATCTAAATGAAGACAAACATCAATATTGTATCTTTCAGAAAGCGTTTTAATAATAGATACCATCAAGTCGAAGCCAACATACTCTGCAGTGCCTAACGATGTTTGAATAATAATAGGAATGTTTAACTCGTTTGCTGCTTCCATCATGGACGGTAACATCTCTATACAATGCACATTAAAAGCACCAATTGCCCCTTTGTTATTAGTCATTTCAAACAACGATACTAAATTTTTCATTTTTATATCACCTTATGCCTTTCCTCTAATAATATCTTTGGATAATTTGAGCAATTCATCTATTTTTTTTAAATATAATTGAACATCTGAATCTCTTTTTTGATCAATTGCTTCTTTTCTCTTTATGTTATATAGTTTTAATAATTCATTATTCGCTTGCCCTATAGTTTTATTCTCAGAAATACTTAATTCATAGTAATTTATAGCTTGATCGATTTCCCCTGCTTCAAAATATAGCTTCCCTAATTGGTTTAAAATCTCTATTTTGTTATTTTCATTAGCGTTTTCTAATAATTTTTCTGCTTTTTCAATCTCAATCATTAAATCCTCTTTATTTGGTGCTTTTGGAAGCTCGTTCGTAATCTTTTTTTCCTTTTTTCTTTTTTTAAAAAATACCACTGCTGTTCACCTCGACAGAATCAGAATAATTGAAGTATTGGATTAAATATCCAATGGTAAAGGAGTGCAGCCATCACAGTATCGACATCAGTGGCAGTTGTATTTACGAATCCTATAGAATTTAAAATGGGAACAAGTAAAGCGGGAAGTAATGTAATAAAAATTCCATGGGCTATAGTGGATATAATAGTCCCCCTTCTTCCGCCTACTGCATTTGCAAATACTCCTGCTGATCCACCGGCAAAAAAGTTTGTAAGCATCCCTGGTAAAATCATTGGCAATCCACATAATGGTAGTGCAAACATTGCAATAACTGAACCAATTGTTGTACCGATAAATCCTAATGTCACAGCATTTGGAGCATATGGAAATAATACAGGGCAATCTAATGCAGGTTTAGAATCTGGAACTATTTTAAGGGCAATACCTCTAAATGCCGGAACAATTTCTGCTAATAACAATCGCACTCCTGATAAAAGGACGTATACACCGACAACGAATTGGAAGCCTTGAATAAACGCAAATACTAAATAATTTAAATTATCCGAAAATTTAGATGAGAATTCTTCTCCTGCAAACGCTGCAGTTATAATATAAAGCGGAATCATGACTAATCCTACACCAACATAACTATCTGATAAAAATTCTAACCCTTTTGGAAATTTAAAATCCTCTGTAGATTTACTTTTGTCGCCAACGAGCTTTGAAACTCCTGCAGTAAAAATATAGCCAATTGTACAAAAGTGACCAAGGGCAATATCATCGGAACCTGTTATTTTCCTCACAATTGGCTGAGCAATGGCAGGCATAGCAACAGCAAAAATACCACCGACTAATCCACCTATTAAAATAAGAGGAAACCCTCTCAATCCAGCATTTACTCCAAATACTGTGGTCATTGTAGCCATCCATAATATTGCTTGACCAGTTAGGAAGATATATTTCCATCTAGTAAATCTAGCAATGAGTATATTAAAAATGAATATAAACAAAAATGTAAGAGCTATTTCACTCCCAAGGTTTAAATCATTCATAGCTTGCCCGTTTATAGCTTCTATCGACGGGACGATACCTTGCAGTCCAAATGCTTTTGAAAAAATTTGTCCAAAATAGGTTAAAGATGATACAATTATTCCAGAACCTGCTGAAAGCACCAAAAATCCCAACATCGTTTTAAACGTACCAGAAGTAAATGCACTAAAAGATTTTTTTTGCAGAAGTAATCCAATTAGAGCAATCAAGCCAATTGTCACAGCTGCCTGAGTTAATATATTTTCGATAAAAAAGTTAATAACAGACATTTTCATTTCCTCCTATAGCTTCTATTGGAGAATTCCTAATATATGTTTCATAAATTCTTTTAGTTTGATGAGGTATTGTGTTTACACAATCCTTATTTTTTAGTTTATAATTCTCCCTTTTCCTGCAAAATCGGCACTAATTTTTCTCTAATTTCATTTTTGTCTACTAGTTTATTTAAAAAGATAAAGCTGGAATTAATGTTGTATCTCTTAAACTGTGGCTCAAAATTTTTGCCTGCAATGATAATATCAGCTCCATACCCAGCTGCTGATGAAAGATCCGAATGATCTAATGATGCTTTAACATTAAGATCTTTTAACACTGACTCAACACTCATTTGGCAAGCAAAGCTGCTACCTAGACCAGCTCCACATACAACTAAAATTTTCAACATTTATTTCACCCCCTTTCTATTTTTAATGTTTTATTAACATATTATTTTTTATTGCTATATTTACTAATTGCGGATCAAGTTTTTGATTTGTTGAATGAACATCATTAAAGTCTATTAATTGAACCGTGCCATTTTTAACGCCAACCATTTTTCCAGAAATCCCTTTATTAATGCACTCTCTAGCCAATGCACCCATCTGTACAGCTATCATGGCATCTCTAAAAGATGTATTACCTGCTCTAATAAAAAATCCCATGATTGTTTTTCTAACTCTAATATTCAAGTGTTTTTCAATGTATTCTGAAATTTCAAAAGAAACTCCTTGATCCCCACTTTTATATAGTCTGCCATCATATGCAGACTCAGAACATACAATTATGATAGATTTTTTTTCTTTCAGTTTTTCTACAATAATATCTACTGCTTTATTTTTATCTGTAGGGAATTCGGGGATTATTGCCAAATCACAGCCACCTGCAATTGCACTAGCCAAAGCTAAATTTCCGCATTTTCCTCCTAATACTTCCACCATAAAAATTCTGCCAGGCATATTGTGTGCAGTATCATGCAAGTCATGTATAGTTCCTATAATCCTATTTAAAGCAGTGTCAAATCCGATCGAATATTCACTGCCATCAACATCATTATCTACCGTCATGGGGATAAAAATGGTTTTTGTTCCTTCCGAATTCATTAATTTTGCCGCTTTTTGCGAACCGTTCCCGCCAAAAATTAGTAAATAATCAAAACCAAATGATTTTAATTGTTCATGTATTTTTTTCCTTCCTTCCTTTTCATACGGTAATTTGCTTCTTGAAGTCCTTATAATCTGTTTTCCATCGAGTGAATAATTTTGACAATTTTCCAATGTTAAAGGAATTGGCTGATTTTTTAATATTCCGTCAAACCCCTCATGGAATCCGTAAAGTTCTATTTTTTTATCTTTTGCTATCATTTCAATAGCAGCATTAACACCTGATCCGTCTCCCCCGCTAGTAATTATGGCTACTTTTGTCATCTTCCTTCTCCCTCGCTGTTTTATTTAACATTTTTACTCAGAAGTTGATTTAATTCATCAATTGAACAAACTTTGGAGATTTCATCTATTAAATCAGAATTTACAATATTCACTATCATTTTTATTAATTCTAGGTGTGTATCGCTATCTGTCGCTGAAAAACTGATCAAAACATTTACTGGAGTATTACTATTGGGAAAATGCACAGGATTTTTTAAGGTAATAAGACTATATCCAATTTTAATCGCTCCATTTTCAGGTCTTGTATGTGGAATGGCTAATCCCGGATATATGACGATATACGGTCCATATTCCTTTATATTTTGAATAACTGACTCAACATAGTTTTTATTTACATGACCATTTTTTTCTAATAAAAAGATGCTTTTTCTAATAGCATCTTCCCAATTGGAAGCTTCTACATGAATTTCCACATTGTCATCGTTAAATTCTATTTCATCCATAGTTATTGCCACCCTTATCTACTACTCATATTTTCTAGGTTGTGAATCATATCCTCATAAGTAAATTCATAAATTAGTTTACTTGCGCCAAACTCGTCAATTAAAAATTTATAAAGTAAACGAAAAACATACTCATAACTTTCAGCTTGGTTTTTAGGGATACTTAAAACGAAAACAACCTGTACTTTTTCCTTATCCCATATTATTGAAGACTTTAAAATACATACCGCAATTGCTACTTTGTTCATGTTATTTTCTAGGGCATGTGGTATTGCTACTAAATCACCTAATTCGGTTGAAGCCATTTTTTCTCTTTCAAATATTGATTGCTTTGTTTGATAATCAATATATCCATGCTTTTCCATTAAATTAGTAATATAATCAAGTACTTCATATTTGGTTTTGAATTCCACACCTTTAATAAATAGTTCTTTGATAAATATTTTTTTCAAATCAAAATGAATATTCAATTTGTCACCATTTAAAATATTTTTAATTTCAACCAAATCTTTATGATTTAAAATAGGATTGATTAGCATGATTTTCTTTGATTTTAAATTGTTAATCGGAACAGTAGTTAGAATCAAATCCGCTTGATTAATCATTTCCACATTAAGTTTTAAAAGGCTGGTAGTTTCTATAATATTAATTTGATTTCCGAAAAATCCCTTTAGCTTCTCTCGGAGTAAAGAGGCAGTAGCCAGACCTGATCCACAAACAATGAGTATTTTTTTAATATTATTTTTTTCATTAATTCCTTTCCTTTCTAAAGCCGCTCCAAAATGAATAGCAATATAGCCGATTTCATCTTCATTTATCGAAAAATTTGTTATTTCTTTTATTTTTTTACTCGCAATAACTGCAATTTCAAATGCTAACGGGTAGTTATATTTAATTTGATTTAAAAGATCATTTCGAATATTCATTTTGTATTTTAGTCTATTTAGAGCTGCACTAAGGTGGACGGTCAGATGATTCCTTAATTCTAAATCTTTTGTAAAATCAATTGAGGTTTCTATTTTTATTTGTTCCATGACTTTCATGATAATGTTATGGATTTTATTTAATTCAAAGGAATTCATCTGATGATAAATCAGTTTTCCACTGCTAACTAGATGCTGAGTCAAATAGTAGATTTCCGAATCGATATTTTTTCCCAATCTATTTTTTATTTCATTTATGATTTCAGCAGCAATCGTAAACTCAGGGGTATTTCTTAATTCCTTTTTGGCTTGGTTGCTATAAGAAAGATGCATGTTAGCTAAAGATCTTTGTATACTTATTTGTATGTGAATAATCAAATTGTTTATGGTCATATCAGTTAAAATAAAATTGTGATTTAATAAAATTTTTGTTATTATATCTTTAATTTGCATCATTTCATCAATTGAGAATAATTGGTGTGATGCATAATTGTCTCCTCTAAAAATATACTCAGACACACAATATCTAAATTTGTCCTCATCTCCTTCGATCCTAATTCCATTAAAACGGTCAATTTTAACCTTTAAATCAAATTTTTTTAATTCATTATTTACTGCAGGTAAATTATTTTTTAAAGTAGTTAAACTAATAAACAATTCATCCGCTAATTCTTGTAGATACAATTTTTTGTTAACAAGCATATTAATTAATATTTTTTTTATTATTAATAGTAAGAGCTCTGATTTTTCCGCTGGGAATGTAAAGCAATGATTGTTATCAATAACGTGGTTGTCTATTTCTGAGAATTTAGTATTATTACGAATTTCTAATTTATATCCCATGCCTCTTTTTGAAACAATCTCTGCCCCGTAATTTCTCAATACTCGATTTAATGCTTTTACATCATTTCTTATAGTCCTTGGGGATACCCCCATTAAAATCGCAATACTTTTTCCTGTTTGATATGTCTTCCCCCTCCTTAAAAGAAAAAGTATGGACCTTTCCCTTTCTGTTAGCGTTTTCATCTCGATGATCCCCTCTCATTTATTAGAATAAGTCGTAAAAACATTAATATTAAGTCAGAAATTTTCCATTGCAAAGGAATTTCCTTTAGTCAATTTCTGTTTAGTTAATTATCAAAGATATATAACTAAAGCATCGTTTGGCATTCCCAAAAATTTTTTAAAAAAACTTGCCAACTTTTTCGTTGAGCCAACCGACAGGGTTGTTTCTTTCAGACAAAGGAAATTAAACTTTTATTGAATAGGAAAGTTTGTTTATCAAAATATATTTCACTCCTTGGGTCGTCCTCTAAAACAATAATTGATATTCTTGTACAAGAGTTAATAGTTGTTTTCTTCTTTCCTGACTTAAAAAAATTCCGGAATAGTATGTATTAATCTAAGTTTGCATGTTTCATAAATTCTCATTCCATCTTCATCCATTGGTACAGATACAATGTTCGCACCGCAGGATCGGAATACATTTGAGTGCAGTTGGATAAATAGGTACCTCTTGAAATTTCCCTGAAGGCAATCGTTCCCCCTCAGATAAAAAAACAGACCAAATAAAATTTGTTGAACCTTTGGGATACTGGCATTTTGATTCAATTTAATCTTCACAAATTTCCTCTACTCGTATATAAATACAAATTGATTTCCCTGCAAATGAAAACCGTTTTGGCCATTAAACTTCTAGCCTATGTGGATTTTCAATTTGAATTCATATCGTTAATTTGATTACGGATATAGTGTTATATAGTCATATTGACTGCTATACATATAATTCGTTTAGTATAAGTTTAGTTTATTATGAACCAGGGAGGGAATGATTCGTGCCAGAAACTATTTTAAATGTAAGAGATAAAACAAAATATCGTGATAATTTTATTGAAGGAGTAAAGGCCTGTTTACCTACCATATTTGGTTATTTAAGTATTGGCTTTGCTGCTGAAAGTTGTAGAAAAAGCGGCAGGTCTTAGTGTGTTGGAAATCGCTTTATTGTCTCTCTTTCTTTATGCAGGTTCTGGACAATTTGTTACAGCGGGGATGATTACAGATGGCAGTACTGTTCCATCTATTATTTTTGCAATTTTTTTAGTTAATCTTCGGCATCTTTTATTTAGTGTCTCTCTAGCCCCTTATTGTAGGCGTATGATCCTGTGGAAAAATTTTTTAATAGGTTGTCAAATAACAGACGAAACTTTTGGAGTAGCTTCTAATTATCTTGCAAACAAAAAAGAAGCTAGTTTTTCTTGGCTACTAGGGTTAAATATAACAGCTTATATCAATTGGCTTATAGCAAATATTTTGTGAGCCATCATGGGAGGATGGGTAACTAATACGGAGTCTATCGGAATGGACTTTGCGTTACCAGCTATGTTTGCTGGATGATTAGTATTTCAAATTATTGGTAAAGATGAGAGGCTATTAGAAATAGGCATAGCAATGTTTACAGTTGTTTGTTTACTTGTTGTTAATTTTTTAATACTAGGGATGTGGGGAGTCATGATTGCGACTATTATAGGATCAACCGTTGGGATGGTGATGAACAAATGGAAATAAGGTAGGAGATTTTTTTAATCATACTTGGAACAGGTATTGTTACATTAATCCCAAGAATAGTGCCTTCGTTATTCTTAAGCAGAATCAAACTTCCTGAGTGGTTTTTAAGTTGGCTTAGTTTTGTCCCCGTTACTGTTATGGCGGCGTTATTGACACAGAGCCTTTTATTTGATGATGGTCAACTTTCTCCGATGGCAAATAAGTTTGAATTATTGGCTATTATACCCACTTTTTTAGTTGCTCTATTATTTAGAAGTCTACTAGGAGCTGTTTTAGTGGGAATGATATCTGTCAGTTTATTTAAGATGGATTTTTTAAATGAAATTTTAAGGGGAAGATTTATAAAAAGACTGAAAGATTAGTCTTCCCCTGGTTAAAGTAAGCAGATATAAAAATAGTATGTAACTAGTGGTGTTATGACAAGAAAATGGATACGTTTAACAGAGAGTAATAGCCTAATCAGTTGCTTTTTCCAGGTTAGCTAAATAAACTGCCTCATATTCACATTGGGTACATCATTCACACTGAAAAAATAGTTCATATAATTCCCACTACAATAATCACCAGCTGAAAAATATAGTTCAAATTTTTCGGAAAAATTACCAATCTATTTTCAGTTATGTCCCCTTTCCTTATTTCATGCTTACGTTTTTCTGCCGCCAAAGTAAAATCCATAGAAATAATCCCAAGCTCTTAATTCCCTAAAGTACTGAGATGGTTTGACTGTAAAAAACCCTGCACGTGCAAAAGCAATAAGAAAAGCAAACTTGACAAATTGAAAAATGAATGATTCTCAATCCATCTTATCATCCCCCCTCTTTTTCTAATTGTTGAGAAATAAGAGGTAGTGGCTTTAGTTGTATTCACTTCTTCTTATAAGTTAACATAACATTTTTATTTAAAACTTTAAAAATAAGTTAATGTATTGTTGATTATTTGTTCTAGCCCTCTCCTTCCAAGTATGTATATTCGGAGATGAAGAGTATCTTTTTCTTTCCATTTGTTCGAAGTCCTCAAATGATTTTCCGTTTTTTAATCCTTTCTGCCCTTTAATTTTGCATTTTACCTCCCTCTATATACTTTAATTTTCTCCCGAATACTCCCGTCTTCTCTAAATT
>ERZ1673775.27-NODE-27-length-54788-cov-20.230702_pt1 | contig 54788 bp, 43 predicted proteins | sample MGYA00580139_ERZ1673775 | MGnify/ENA primary metagenome ERZ1673775 (study PRJEB41219, sample SAMN04549615) | soil metagenome | isolation source: soil | place: USA: Texas, Brazoria NWR | collected 2008-10-24 | study: EMG produced TPA metagenomics assembly of...
ATTCAGAAAATTCTGCATAAAATGTTTTTATTTTTTATGCAACGCTACTGATAATATTATTTTCTTTTAACCATTTTTCAAAAAGTCTATTTCCAACTTTATAAGATAAATCATCTGCATCAACAGTAAAAAGCTTGTAACCATATTTTGTATGGAAATCATAGTTATCTAATATTTTTTTAACTAATGTTGTATCTTGTTCATTATCTAAAAAAATTACCCACTTATTTTCATTCTGAATTTTATATGCGACTGCTTCTAGATCAACATTGTTCTCATAATACCCTAAATGGAGATGCTGATTTGGATCAAAATTCACGTTTAGTCCCCCTATTCATTGATTTATCAAGTAACTGAAATCATAAAAAGTGATGTTTTTATTAGGAGATGCATCATGATCTTGTAAATGTGCTCCTTTTCCGATAATCCAATCTAGAGATAGGCTGTTTTAGTTTTTTTGTTACTAACCCCATTACAATGGCAATCAATCTAGTGAAAAAATTTTAAAGTTCAAGTCAAGTTCTTTCATTCCAGTATGCATTTTGCAATTCCTTTAAAATCCTATATTTCATCTCGATCCATCTCTGTGTCAATCATAATCAGATAAATCCCATTTGTTATAATAAATTAAGAGTACATAATATTTCCATAATTTTTAAAGGGGGATTTACAAATGACAAGAGAAGTTTTTTTAGAAGACAGTTATAAAAAAGAGCATCAGGCGGAAGTCATAGACATTAAAGAAAACAAAATTATTTTAGACGAGACAATTTTCTATCCTTCAGGCGGCGGCCAGCCTCATGATACAGGGATGATCAAACAAGGAAATGAAATATTTAAAGTGAATAAGGTTCAAAGAGAAAACGGACAAATTGTCCATTATGTAGACAATGCTGAAAAACTAAAGCAAGGTCCTGTAGAAATACTAATAGACTGGGATCGACGATATAAACTTATGCGTTACCATACTCTGCTGCATGTATTAGCCGGTTATCTTTATAGCAAATTTGGGGCGTTGGCGACAGGGAATCAAATTTTTGAGGATCGGGCCAGAATAGATTTTCAATTTGAAGGACCATTAACAGATGAACAATTTAATGAGGTGGAAGAAGCAACAAACAAGTTAATCCAAGAAAATCATCATGTCTCAATACGAACCGTTAGCCGTGAAGAAGCTGAGAAAATTGATGGTTTTATTAAAACAGTTATTAATTTGCTGCCTCCTTCTATTCAAAATGTTCGCCTCGTTACTATTGGGGACATTGATGAACAGGCTTGTGGAGGAACACATGTAAAGGAAACAAAAGAAATAGGCTCTTTTCAAATTTCGAAAATCAAAAGTAAAGGGCAGAACAAAAAACGTTTAGAAGTTACTTTAAACACTATTTAAAAAATTTACAAACATACACATTATTTAGAAGTTTGTGCTGCACATATAAAATGTGCCTTCGTGACAGAAAAAGTGACGTGTTATGTTGGCTTCTTGGAAATTTTATCGAAATGGAGCGTCATTCCGATCCGGGGTGGCGTATTTTTTTTGCCATGAAGGGTTGAAGGAAGCTGTCAGATTATTAGTAAAAGTTAAGGAAGAGAAAATTTTGTGAAAAAACGATTTATGTTTCGCATTAAAAAATCAAGTGCAATTAATTGAGGAAAGAGAGTAAAGGAAGTGTTCAATACGGCTTTTCTGCAAAAAAACGGGAGTATAATAATCACGTCAAAAATACGGGATTGCTCTTATAATATAAGCTTTTCCATGCTTTTTGTCTGTTTGCGATGCTAAAGTGGAAGCAAATGACGACAAGGATCAGGATTTGTTGGTTAATCTTAACAGGATCAAAGTTAAAATCTTATTTATCCACTTCAAAAATTGAAACTGAAAGGTAACACCGTGAGCGAATTGGCGCAAAATTAGGCAGCACAATTACAAGTAAAATCATGAAACAGCTTCAACAAAATTTATGTTTAGTAAAACTTCAAGTGAACGGGTTGTAACAACTTCTAAATAAAGATAAAAGCCATTCTCATTGTCGAGAAATGGTTTTGTTCTTGTAGATCTTTTCTCTTTATTTCTATAGCTACTTCAAGGTCCATGTAGAATGGAAATATTGCTTCTGCTTGGATGACAATGCAAATAGTACAAAAAAAATTCTGGATTTTGTTCATGGAACGGAGGCATTTTTAGTATTATAATGAAAATGATTATCAATTTTATTAAAATAAAAATCACTTCAGCAAATTTGGTAGGTTTAGACAAGAGAGATGGACTCTGTAGACGGCAGTTGGATGGTGGACTAGACGGTGATGAGTCGGTCTTGGAGAAAATAAGGAAATACCAACGTGAATAATTTCGAAACGAAATACATTGTTTTAATCGAAACGAAACGAATCGTGATGACACGTTCCTAAAACATAAAGAAATTAGTGTTGCTGCATCGGTCAGTTCCATAAGTCTGGACGGATATTTTCCACCATTATTTAAAGAAACACAGTACGGGCCCTGCAGGTTGGGGAGAAGTGACAGCCGATATCGAAAGACATTAGAGATCAGATCACTACGACCTATTGCAGCCATACATCTGATTGGAGCATGTTCCGAGCGCAAATTACTTATAGGAAAGGGTGGTGCGATTGACAAAAGATAGACAACTTTGCATCGGGTTGTCATTGTCAACAACCTGGATGAGAGGAAATGGCTGGCGACAAGAAGATAGCGGCGTGGAAAATTTGTATTCGAGCGACTTTTATGCCAGGCTGGCGAAAATGGCAGAGAAGGCAAAGCTTGATTTTGTCTTTAAGCCTGATGCACTTTTTCTCAAAGAAGAGATGCTGGGGAATTCTCCTGCTTTTAGCAGCCTCGATCCGACGATTCTCCTTACCTCAATTGCTCGCGAAACCGATCAGATCGGGCTGGTTACGACCGTTTCCACTACCTTCAACCCGCCATACGTCGTTGCAAGACAGCTTCAGTCTTTGCATTGGATCAGCAATGGGCGTGCCGGTTGGAATATTGTAACCTCTATTGAGGGAGCCGAAAATTTCAGTAATTCCCCCATGCCGTCAACAGAAGAAAGGTATTTAAAAGCCATTGAATTCACTGATGTCGTACTCAAGCTTTGGGAGAGCTACCCGCATGAAGCGTTGATTGTTGATCGCGTTTCGGGTAAATATGCTGACAGGGAGATGGTTTCTCCAATTAATCATTCCGGTGATTTTTTCAGTGTCAAAGGGCCGCTCAATCTTCCAGCCCATAAATCAGGATCGATTCCCTTATTTCAGGCAGGTGCCTCGACTTTTGGACGAGATTTTGCCGCTTCAGTAGCGGATGCTATTTTTGCCGCAACACCAGACATTGCTTCAGGCATCGAATTGCGTGATGATTTGAGGAGACGAGCGAGGAAGCACGGGCGCCGTCCGGATGCGATCCGAGTTTTGCCAGGACTGTATTTTTTCTTAGGCAAGACCCGGGACGAAGCGCTCGATTTGCACAGAGAGGCGCATGCACATATGAGCATTGCACATAGATATGCAGCCGTCAAATCCATTCTGGGCATTGATATTAGCCATCTGCCTTTGGATCAGCCAGTAACTGCCGATTTGCTTCCCGACCCGAATCAACCAGTACGAAGTCAAACACACGCTGATCTGTTACGCAGGCTGATCATGCATCAGCAGCCTACAGTGGAAGAGCTGTTGTCAAGGCCAGAGGTTGTCGGATCCGCACATTGGGTGGTCGTCGGAACGGCTGAGGATGCACTGAGAGAAATTACAGAGTGGTTTGAAGCCGGTGCAATGGACGGATTTATAGCTCTTCCAGGCGGTTCGATAAAATCTTTGGAATTATTCTTCGATGAGCTGATTCCAATGCTGGTCGAAAAAGGTTTGTTCAGGAGCGAATATAAGGGTTGTACCTTGCGTGAGCATTTAGGTATAACATAGGTCTTAAATTTGCAATGAAGTGTTTAAAATTTGGAGGTTTACTAGATACTATATGAAATTTAATTGATCGTATTGTCTCAACTTGTGTTTACAATTAGATGAGATGATGAAAAAGTCATAAAACTTGTCTTTAGATGCTTTAAAAGCAACAAACACACGTTATGGAAGTAATTCCGAACGTGTGTTTTTTAATTTAAAAAGTTTTTTAGTAGGGTTAAATGTCCATGGCACAAAAACCTTATCAAGACATTTGTTAAATGTTCAAAGAGTTGCTTAAAAACTATAACGGTTTATTAAAGGGCCAGATTGTTGAGAAAGCATTAGGAACTTACTAGAGCAATGATATCGTTGGTAATTGGGAGTACATCTGGGACTGGCAGGACCGGGAGAAGAGGTTCAGAAGGGAGCCCACGGACTGAGGGGGATGAATCCAATCAGCGCACATCCACCTGCTATCTACCGGATGAAAAAACGGAGAATGCACTGGAGACAGAGGAGTGGCGAAGCTAGGGTCAAAATCATCCAGGGGATCATGAATCAGACGTGAAGGGCTGACAAAGGAGCGTCAGTAAGCAGTAGGAAGCCGAGAAGACCCGTCAAGATGTCCGCAATATTGTATCAGAGAACCCGGCCATTGATCAGGGTGTGTAGCAGTATACACGTCCAATTCAAGCGGAGCGGGACGATTGCGGAAGGTCACCCATAATGGCAAACATTACTGAGACTTCCAAAAAATCATTGGCTGTGGTGTACTAGATGAGGACGTCTGAAATATTGATCCGATAACCATCCTGAGAAAATCTTGACACATATCATTAACGGTAGTTTTGCTTAAAACTAGAAAATAAGATAAGATAAAAAAAAGATTTTTATGGAGGATTGACAATGCAATACGATGCTAAAACCCCAAAAGAATATATTGAACTGCTAGACGACGACTGGAGAAAAGAGAAGCTCCTAATTGTAAGACAATTTATATTAGAAAATGCGCCTGAACTCGAGGAGGGCATCCAATACAAGATGCTATGTTATGGCAGCGGGCCCTCAAAATTATTCCATTTGAATGCTCAAAAATCTTATGTGAGTCTATACGTGGGCAATATTGAGAAAATAGAAAATTCCAAGGAGTTGCTGACCGGATTGGATTATGGAAAAGGATGTATACGCATAAAAAAGTCAGTTGATTTGCATAATAGCGGACTTGAAGATTTTGTGAAAAAGACGATCGATACTTGGAGAGCCGGTGGCGATACTTCTTGTTAGAACGTTTAGAATAAGAAAAGTGTTCGTTGTATTCTCCATCAAAATTCGTAACAAACTTTTATGAACCTACATTAATAGCCTTTATGGATAGATTTTATTGGAAAAGATGCACTTTCGGAAATTTTCTGGGAGGGATCGAATTGGAATTCGAGTAGAGAATCCGCATGATTGAGGAACCATTCAAAGCTCTGCCTTTGTGCGGAGAAAAAGGGGTTGGTTTGCCTATTTTTAAGGGAACCTATAATAGATATAGATAATGTAAAAAATAGAGGGTGAATCTGCCAACTTTTTCTTAAATCGATATTCGATAAGGAATGTTTCCTCGTATTTTTATCCCATCGCCATGTGTTTGACCTTTTTCTGTCATTTCATGAAGGATGGACAGGTTTCGGTAAGTATGCCATTCTTTATTTGGAGGCCGGAATTGTAATTAAGTAAGAGGTGTTAAATCAAGTTCCAAAATGATAGAATTGTTGATCGGTACATGTGGAACACCTGTTTTAAACATAATAAAATTTGTCGTCGATCTCCAATCGTGCAAAAATCTCAGGGGATCGACGACTCTTTCAAATCTTCATTGAGCCCATGCAATAAAAGGATTGATAAAATGTACCTCCTTCGCTAAAATGAAAATAACTAATCAACCACTTTGAACCAAATACATATCTAACAACCATTTTTGGGGTTTTTATCTTAACTATGAGGAATTGAAACATAAAACAATTACGGGAACAAATTTCAATAACAGACGTTTTTATCTTAACTATGAGGAATTGAAACGCAAAACAAATCAAGAATCTAACAGCAGCAGCGAAGTTTTTATCTTAACTATGAGGAATTGAAACAGCGTTGGTTTGTTAAAGTGGCAAGTTCATTTGAACCGTTTTTATCTTAACTATGAGGAATTGAAACACAATCTACTTTTAGAAAGAAAAACTTGTCCTTGATGTTTTTATCTTAACTATGAGGAATTGAAACTTTCTAACGAAGAATTGAGGGAAAACGGTACTTGAGTTTTTATCTTAACTATGAGGAATTGAAACTAAACCAATTTATGAAGCTTTTGCTCAATTCTGCAAAGTTTTTATCTTAACTATGAGGAATTGAAACTTTTCTCCACAATTCGGGCATATAATAATTTGCTGCCCGTTTTTATCTTAACTATGAGGAAATGAAGCCCTGTTGTGGATGGCGCAATTTCCGCCAAAAATTTGTTTTTATTTTAAACTATGAAGAAAAACTTTAAACAAAAAAGCACGGCCAATGTGAAGTGACCCATGTCAAGTAGACAGGAACATTTTATCCATCTTTCAGAATTGAAGTATTTTCATGATATACAAGCTATACTTTTTCAAGAAAAAGAAATCACATATCTATTTTTATAGCGATCATCTCTACAATCCAGCAGGAAATTATGCACAGACTTGTGAAAGATAACGGCCAATCTTATAAAAAATGTATTCAAAAGTGATAGCTTCAAAACTATGAAATTCGTAAGTACAAAGTAAAAGAAAGCGAAAGAATGGAACACCATAAAAGACGAGGAAGCTCGTCCGGATCGTACCAATCGGGAAGAAAGAAGTTAAACTGCAGCCAATCGAATGCTAGACGAAAAAAACTGTAGAGCGCATATGAATCCATATTCAAAAATCCTTCAACGCTTAATTGTTTCATTTCCGACGAAGTCGTCCGGGTTGCGTTATCCAATCCGCAAACTTGGGACGAATAATCATCTGATCAAAACCAGCCGTGTAATATTATGCGGTTTAACCAAAGGAATTGCTCCGTTATTTCTGTTAATTATAAAACGACAAGTAAACCGTCACCTTACAACAAACTATTCAAAAATCCAGAGTAGACGAGGCTCTATTTGAGAAGAAGGCCATCCTTTTGTAATTTAACCTGTTCTTTGCCACATCAGTCGGGGACAGGTTTTTTTCTATTTTCATGAACAAAATGCACATAATTATTTTTATTTGCAAAAAAACATTATTCAGAAAATTGCTGCTATAATACCTTTGAAAATGTAAACGCTGTCAAAAAAACAAGGGGGTACTGTTGAAATGAAAAAGTGGTGGTTATTTCTAGTGATGGGGATTGTCGCGGTGATGCTGGCGGCTTGCGGAAGTACTGCGGCGACAAAATCATCTAACAAACAAGAAAATTATCCAACAAAACCGGTTATGTTTGTCGCTCCTTCAGGTGCTGGGGGCGGCTGGGATTTAACAGCAAGAGCGATTACGAAAATATTGGATGAAACAAATCTGGTGAAGCAAACGATGACGGTAGAGAATAAACCGGGCGGTGGAGGAACCGTGTTTATGGCGGAATATGCGACGCAAGATAAAAACAATGATTATAAGCTGTTTGTCAACTCCCCGCCGATCATTATTAACAACTTAAAAGCGGAAGGGAACAGTCCATATGGTTATAAAGATACAACACCGCTTGCCCAACTAACCAAAGATTTTGGAGCGATCGTGGTCAGAGCGGATTCGAAATTTCAGTCGATGTCTCAATTATTGGATGCGATTAAGCAAAATCCGAAATCGGTGACGGTTGCCGGCGGATCTGCACCAGGATCTATGGATCATTTGGTTGCGATTCTTCCTATTTATAAATCCGGTATTGATCCGAAAATAGTGAAATACGTGTCATACGATGGCGGAGGGGAAGCAATTGCAGCGCTGCTTGGCGGAAATACCGATGTCATTGCAACCGATGCTTCTTCTGTCGGGGAATATGTAAAAGCAGGAAAAGTGCGGGTGCTTGCTGTCTCAGCGCCGGAACGTCTTGACGGTGTTTTGAAGGACGTACCGACGTTAAAAGAGCTTGGCATTGATGCGGAATTTACAATTTGGCGCGGCGTCTTTGGCCCAAAACAAATGTCTGACGATGCGAAAAAGTTTTGGGAAAATACATTCAAAAAATTGTCTGAGCATGAAAAATGGAAAGAGGAGTTAACAAAACAAGGCTGGGAGCCTGAGTACAAAGGTTCCAAAGAATTTACACAATTTTTACAAGAACAAGAACAGCTTATTAGCGACATGTTAAAATCGCTCGGAATGCATAAGTAAGTGGACGGGGAGAGAATTCTTCCCCATCTTTATAACAAGAATGGAGGGATGTGAGTGAGTAAAACGTTTGATCGCATTGCTGCCATCACCTTTTTGGCCGTTGGAGCTTTGTTTATGGTGGAAAGTCTGCGAATCTCGAAAAGTGCGTATGGGAGTGCCGTCGGACCAAACGTGTTTCCATTTTTGCTAGGACTTATTCTTGTGTTATTAAGCATTAAACTGCTCTTCGAAACAGCAAAATATGCGCACTCAGAAAGCGAAAAGCTGCCGCTGCAATATAAAAAGTTTTTCATCATTTTACTTGCCGCCGTTTTCTATGCCGCTTTATTAGAAACAGTCGGCTATGTGATTACCACTTTTGTCTTTCTTGTTATTGGATTTCAGGCAATGGAAAAAGGTGGGCTGTGGAAATCGGTGTTGTTTGCCGCTTGTTTTTCTCTAGGGGTATACGGGCTATACGTCAAGCTGCTGCAAGGAACGTTGCCTAGCTGGCCAATTTGGTTGCAGTAAAGGAGGTAGAAAAGTTTGGATGCATTGACATTTTTAATTGATGGCTTTCAGACCGCATTGCAGCCGCACAATCTGTTTTTCGCCTTTCTTGGAGTGCTCATCGGAACGGCGGTAGGAGTGCTGCCAGGAATTGGGCCGATGAGCGGGGTAGCGTTGCTCATCCCGGTAACCGCTTCAATGACGTCCGGTCTTGACCCAGCTCAAGCGGCGACAAGCTCGATTATTTTGCTTGCTGGTGTTTATTACGGAGCGATGTACGGCGGTTCGACAACATCGATTTTATTAAATACGCCTGGAGAGTCCTCCTCTGTTGTAACGACATTGGACGGTTATCAAATGGCAAAGCAGGGAAGGGCGGGGGCAGCTTTAGCGATTGCGGCGATCGGTTCATTTGTCGCCGGGCTCGTTTCCTTAATTGCCCTTGTGCTGTTGGCAGAGCCGCTTTCCAATGTAGCGTTGAAATTCGGCCCAGCGGAATATTTTTCCTTAATGCTCCTCGGATTGGCTGCTGTCAGTGGACTGGCGGGAAACTCGATGACAAAAGCGTGGATGATGACCGTTTTCGGCTTGTTACTTTCGACCATTGGTCTTGATAATGTATCAGGTGTGGCACGGTTTACGTATAACATTTCGTTTCTATACGGGGGCTTGGAATTTTTAACGGTAGCGGTCGGCTTGTTTGCCTTAGGAGAAGTATTCAAAGCCATTCTTCATAAGGAGAAAAATGACGGCGAAATCGCAAAAATCGGCCGCATCCTTCCGTCGAAAGCAGAAGCAAAAGAAAGCGTGGGTCCGATTGCGCGCGGATCGCTGCTAGGCTTTTTCGTCGGCGTATTGCCGGGAGCAGGGGCGACGCTCGCCTCGTTTTTCTCTTATATCATGGAAAAGAAATTAAGCAAAACGCCTGAAAAATTCGGAAAGGGAACGATTGCCGGCGTGGCGGCGCCGGAATCAGCGAACAATGCCGCTTCAGGAGGGGCGATGATTCCGCTGTTGACGCTCGGAATCCCTGGCTCTGGGACGACGGCGATTTTAATGGGTGCGTTAATTATGTATAACGTCCAGCCGGGTCCTCTTCTTTTCGACGAACATCCAGATGTTGCATGGGGGCTTATTGCCAGCATGTTTATCGGCAATGTGATGCTGCTTATTTTAAACATGCCTCTTGTCAAAATATTTGCTAAAATTATTGAAACCCCGACTAAATATTTGCTGCCGCTTATTGTTGCGATTTCGGTTTTCGGTGTTTATGCGGTGCAAGTCACAATATTTGATGTGTTTCTACTCATTGGGTTTGGCCTTTTAGGCTATTTGCTGGCACAACATGACTTTCCCCTTGCTCCGCTTGTATTAGGGCTGGTACTTGGTCCGATGATCGAAAATAACATGCGAAGAGCACTTACAGCGTCGAATGGCGATTTTATGGTGTTTTTTGAAAAACCAATCTCACTTGTACTGCTGATCATAGCGTTTTTATGGATTGTTGTGCCATTTATCATGAAATTAAAAGGGAAGTCGATTATTGTAAATGAAGATATGTAATAAGGGAAAGACTATTGCCTTTTGGCGGATAGTCTTTCTCTATTTTTAGTCAAGGAGAGAGAAAAATGAAGTTGCAAACGCGACTGGTGATCATTATTTGTTCATTGCTTTTATTTGTTATTATTTTTCTTTCCTTTTTGTTTCAGTACATGCTTGCGGCAACACTGAAAGAACAAATCGGAATGCGGGCGCTGAATGTAGCAGAAACGGTGGCCGCTACGCCGCACATTCGGGACGCTTTTAAACAGCCGAACCCTCATCAACAAATTCAGCCGTTTGCAGAAATGATTCGTCGAAAAACAGGCGCAGAGTACGTTGTCGTGGGAAACAGACAAGGAATTCGTTACGCCCATCCGCTCCCAGATCGAATTGGAAAGAAGATGGTCGGGGGAGATAATCACGAGGTCCTTAAAGGAAAAGCGATTATTTCTGAAGCGGTTGGTTCGCTCGGTCCGGCGATACGCGGAAAAGCACCGATTTTCAATGAGCAGGGAAATGTGGTGGGCATTGTATCGGTAGGCTTTTTGTTGGAAGATATTAAGGATATCATTTGGTCATATACCTCAAACATTTTTTTATTTTCTATCCTTGCTCTATTGTTAGGGATAATTGGAGCGGTTGTTATTGCCAAAACGGTAAAAAAATCGATTCATGGATTGGAACCGAAAGAAATCGGTCTATTATACCAAGAAAAGCAGGCGATTTTAGAAGCGATTCGCGAAGGAATTATTGCTGTGAATCAGAATGGAATCATTACAATGGTCAATAAAACGGCGATGACGCTGTTAGGGTATGAGAGAGAACAAGATGTGCTAGGAAAATATATTTTACATATTATTCCTCATTCTAGGCTGTTAGAAGTAATTCGAACAGGTGAAGCAGAATATGATGACGAAATGATATTAGGTGAAGAAACGATCATTACTAATCGCATTCCGATTGTTGATAAAAAAGAAAACGTCATTGGGGCGGTATCGACATTTCGCAATAAGTCGGAACTGTACCGATTGACAAAAGAGCTTTCCCAGCTAAAAAGCTATGCCGAAGCACTGCGGGCGCAGACACATGAATTTTCCAATAAATTATATCTTATTTCTGGATTGATTCAGCTGGAATCTTATGAAGAAGCGTTGGAACTTATTACAAAAGAAACAAACATGCAGCAGGATATCGTTCGTTTTGTGATGAAAGAAGTACCTGACCCGATTGTTGGAGGGCTGTTAATCGGAAAATTTAACCGAGCTAATGAGCTGAAAATTCAATTTGATATTGATCGGCAAAGCAGCTTTAAAGATATTCCGAAACAATTGGACCGCGATCATCTTGTTACGATTATCGGCAATATTATTGATAATGCCATGGAGGCGGCATTGCATAATGGGCGTGACCAAAAGCGGGTCAACGTCTTTTTAACCGATCTTGGCGACGATCTAATCATTGAAGTGGAAGATAACGGAACGGGTATTCAGGAAGAGATTGCTGAACAAATATTTGAACGGGGATTTTCCACCAAGGGGAAAGCACAGAGAGGATACGGTCTGGATTTAGTAAAAAATTCGTTAAAGGTGCTTGGAGGGCACATTACTTATCAATCAGAGCGAGAAAAAGGAACCGTTTTTACCGTTATCATTCCGAAGCAACGGGAGGAATTATGATGGAATACACTATTCAAGTGCTCATTGTCGAAGATGATAAACGTATTGCCGAAATTAACCGCCGCTTTGTTGAAAAAGTAGAAGGATATAAAGTGGTCGGGATTGCCACAAATGAACAGGAAGGGAAAGAACTGATAGAAGTGCTGCAACCCGATTTAGTGCTGCTGGACATTTATTTTCCTGATATGAATGGGATTCAATTTTTAAAATGGATTCGCGAGCATTTTGCGAATATCGATATTATTATGATTACAGCTGCCAGAGAAATTGATACATTAAAGCAAGCGATGCATGGCGGAGTGTTTGACTATATTATCAAGCCGATTATGCTCGACCGTTTTACCGAAACATTGGTGAAATACAAAGAATATTTTTATAAAATGCATGAACTGATGAAGGAAAAAGAATTGATTGGACAGGAGGAAATCGATCAATTAATTCGACGGGAACGTACCTTTGGAGACGCAGATGGGGAACTGCCAAAAGGAATTCACCGATTGACATTGGAGAAAGTGCTGGCGGTAGTGAAGCAATATCGAGACGGCATTACAGCGGAAGAAGTAGGGAAACTTATTGGTGCGAGCCGAACGACATCAAGAAGATATTTAGAATATCTTGTTTCCATTTCTCAAGTGACAGCTGACATTTTGTACGGCTCTGTTGGAAGGCCGGAGAGAATTTACAAGTTAAAACGATAGGGAGGAAGACTACTTAGATGTTTTTATTCTGATTTTGCTTGATGTCATTTTACCGATATTTTGCTTGCAGGTATTGGCTGTTCCCATCGTTGCTGTTTTTTACTGTTTTCAGACGCCTTCTTCTTTCGCCGGCGCGGCGATTGCCGATATGATTATGTTTGTATTAAATCTTGGTGGAGTGATTACTTAAGCGTTATTCATCGGTAGGCCGTATCCTTGCTCAAAAACACAGCGTTTTACGCATTGAATAAGGTCTCACTCTCACCGCAAATGAGTGAGAAGGATAAACCCAGAACACAGCGTTTTATCCGTGGAATATGGACACTACCGGATGATGCCGCTTAAGCGTATTGATTTCAATACTGTTTAGTTCAGAGACCGTGACGATGATGGTTTATCTCCGAAAATCTTATTCTCTATAAATGTAACAAACGGTGCGAACCGTCTAGTTCGGCTGTTTGCTTTATTAAAACAGATGGATCAGGTAAAATATTTCAGATAAAACACGGATTTGATTGTTGGCCTGCAAACGTGGAAAGCCTGTTTTAAATGAAATTTGTCGTCGACCTCCAATCGTGCAAAAATCCTGGGGGATCGACGCCTCTTTCTAATCTTCATTGAGCCCAAGCAAATCAAAGGATTGATAAATTTTTACTCATTGGCTAAAATGAAATTAACCAATCAACCATTTAAATCGGAATGCTGATCTAACAACATTTTTTTGGGTTTTTATCTTAACTATGAGGAATTGAAACAGATCAATGTTGGCTTCTTTTAGATAATGAACTTTAGTTTTTATCTTAACTATGAGGAATTGAAACAAAGAGACATTTCCAAGTCATCAACTTTCCACGTTTGTTTTTATCTTAACTATGAGGAATTGAAACTATCCTCTTGTATACACTTCCTCTACTTGTGAAAAGAGTTTTTATCTTAACTATGAAGAAAAATTTTAACCAAAAAAGCACGGCCTATGCGGTCGTGCTTCATCATTTTTATAATCGGGGAAACGGATATAAGTTAAGTTCGGAACATCAATGAGCCAGCCGATGTTTTTTGTGAAAGTGATGTCGGAGCGGGGGGGGCATGGAACATCAAAATAAACGAGAGAATATTTTATGGTTCTCGTCAGATTAGGCAGTGCTTATTTCATAAGGTCAACTGCTTCGAAATAGTTGAATTTATTTGAGCTTCTTCAAATTTCAAAAGCAATCTCATTCTCTGGTCAATCTCAATTCTTTTTTGGCTTCTTTGTCGACTACAATTTTCTCATGGATATATCCGAATTTGCCTTTTGAAGTTCCGCAAACAGGACAATTTTGAAGTGAAAGAGGTAATTCCAAGCCACAGCTATTCAGCAGATCTTCATTGGATAAAATGTCCACTGCGGTTCCATCTGCAGCTATTTCTCCTTTTTTTATCACAATAATCCTTTTACAGGTTTCAAGTACCATGTCCAAATCGTGGCTGGTAATTATTTTTGTATGTTCAAAGCTTTTTAACAAATCAATTACTCTCCTTCTTGATTTTGGATCCAGGCCAGAAGTTGGCTCATCCATGATCAATACATCAGGTTGCATGGATAAAACGGATGCAATTGCGGCAGAGCGCTTTTCTCCTCCTGATAGTTTATAGGGGGCCCTGTCTTTCAAATGAGGTATTCCAACCTTCTCCAGTGCCTGCATCACCCGTCTCTCCACGTCTTCCTCTTCCAGCTTATAATTTCGTGGTCCAAAGGCAACGTCTTCATAAACAGTAGTCATGAACAATTGGTCGTCAGGGTCCTGAAAAACCATTCCCAATCTTTGGCGAATCATCGGTAATGTCTTTTTGGTTACACGCACATCTCCTACCAGCACTTCTCCGCCATCCGGAAAATAAACTCCCATCAACAGCATTAGCAGCGTAGACTTCCCAGCACCATTTGCACCAATGATTCCGACTGATTCACCATGATAAATGGAAAAAGACATATTTTTAATTGCTTTATGTCCATCCGGATACGAAAAATGCAGATTCCTCACTTCAATTTTATGATGACTCATTCTATCAAATCACTCCTGTAAACAATGACCCTATCAATACAGGTATGTTGTAAATTCTTGCAATAATAAAAAATAGACTCCATCCGGCAAAATAGGCAAGGTCTTTAAAGCTTAGTTTTGCAATATCTCCTGTATAATACTCTCCTGTAAAGCCTCTTAAATTCATTGCTTGATATACCCGCTCTGCTCTTTCAAAAGTCCTGAGCAATATTTGTCCGGCAAAAGAGCCCCAAGCGCTCCACTTTAATCCCTTTTGTCCTGGCGCCCTAAGTGAATACGCCCTTATCATCCTAGAAACCTCTTCGATCAGCACCGATATATATCGATATGTTAATAGAAGCTGTAAGACAAAAATCTTAGGGATTTTGAGCATCCGCAAAGCTGCGGCAAACCGATCCATCCCTGTGGTTGCAATGAGTAAAATGCTGGCTGTCACTGTTAAACTGCATTTTATTAAAATAGATAAAAAAGTAACCCAACCTTTTGAAATGGCAATTCCACCAAACAGCACTTTAGAATGATCAAACAATGGATTTAATATTCCGATTCCGATAATGAAAGGTTCAATAAGCAATATCATTTTTAAAATTGGCGCAACTGGTAGCTCTGCAAAAGCAAAAATTAGTATAGGATAAAAAATAAAAGGCAAAAGACCAATTATTTCATACCTTTCAAATGATACAACCACAGTCAAATAGACGACTGTGGTTAACAGCTTTATTAGTGGATGAATTCTGTGTATAAAGGTCTCTTTTCGCGCCAGATCATCCAGAAGCCTCATATTAGACAGCGAATTTATCATGTTCGACATTTACATCCATTCCTATTATATATTTTAATAAACTAAAGGGAGGGCCCCACCATAAAAATGATCAAGCGGTCGTTTTTATTTTTTTCCTTTTAATCAACATGATGACCCACCCTGTAAATACGGCTAATGCAAGAGTCAATGCTCCTCCTACTATACCTGAAACGCTTGTCCCAGCATTAACAGCAGGCCACGCATTTTCAGCTTGTCCAGCTGTTTTTTCATTTTCACTTGCTTTAAAATCATAATCAGGCAATAATGCTGTTTTGCTTTGAATTTCAGAGAGTGTTTCATGAATGCCGTCAGGAGCTTCCAATTCTACCGTACCTGCTGTTTTTTCGATAGACCATTCCAGTCCGTCAGGATTAGCGGATGCAAACCAAGAAAACAAACCGCCAACCACAACTACAGCGATTGAAAGGGCTGTCAATACTTTCTTCATAGATATATTGCCAAAGGCTTCCTCGTTTGCTGCTTTTTCCAAAATGTCAGGTCTAGCTCTCCATACGAAGGTAATGATTGCTGCGGTTACCAGCCCTTCAACTATCCCGATCGCAAGGTGTATCGGCTGCATTAACAATACGAATTTCTCAAAAGGCAATTCGGTTTTTCTCGATAAAAGAGTCTCAAGGACAACGCTAAAAGCACCCAATTGGAGAGCAACCAGCGCTGAAGCCATCGAACCAGCAAAAATCCTTTTGGAAGTAACCCCTTTACGTGTAATCCACTTATATATGAATGGATACGCTATAAAGCACGTATAAAAACCAAGGTTAAATACGTTGCAGCCATAAGCAAGCAATCCGCCGTCACCAAAGAACAATGCCTGTATCAACAAAATCGAAGCCATCGTTAAAAATCCCGCATAAGGACCTAATAATATTGCCAACAACATTCCTCCTCCGAGGTGTCCGCTTGAACCAGTGCCTGGTATTGAAAAATTAATCATTTGTGCTGCAAAAACAAATGCTCCCATCACTCCCATTAAAGGAATTTTCTTTTCATCCAGCTCATTCTGGAGTTTTTTGATTGAATAAGCTGCAACTCCAGCAGTAGTTGCCAGCATGGTTCCACCAACAGCTGGTGAAATCAAGGCATCCGCCATGTGCATCATGTTCACCCCTTTGTAACATTATTTTTAGAATTTTTAAAATAATTTGTAAGTCGAGCGTATCACGGTTTGACAAGAATGGTCAAGAGAATGTTAAGTTACACGACTTTCAATGGTTAGAAATGTTCAGCTTTGTTGAACGCGATTTGTTTTTGTCCAGCAATTACAATCTTTTGCTATCCAGCCATTTCTCACTATCCGGTTTCTGGATTTGAAACGGGGGAGGGGATGGATTTTTACTGGTACTCATGTTGTTTTCGGCTCATCGTTAAGGGTCAACTAGTATCGCAGATTTTCTGTGCCGGGTCATAGATGTCGAAAATTACATCTTTATGATCGCTGTTGCGCACAGCCGGTAATTCCGTCAATGTTTTGCGAAGATTTTTTCTTATCGGCGATTAATGAATCTATCCATATAAACGGGCAGTTTTTTTAAAATTGGATTTGTCCGCATTTAACTGGTTCACAAAAATATCAATTTATTTACAACGTTTGGCAGCCAGATATGTTGATTTTTAAAGAAAAAATTTTAACAAAATAATTGTAAAACGATTTCATTTTGTTTTATAATTTTACTAAACCGGTTTATGAAAACGCTTATAAATACTAAATCGATTTAGTAATGAAAGAGGGATCCCTTTGAAGAAAGTTACGATGGCTGACGTCGCAAAGTTGGCGGATGTCTCGAAAAGCACGGTGTCGCAATATTTAAATAAACGTTATGAATATATGAGCGAGGAAACGAGAAAACGAATTGCCATGGCGATTAAGGAATTGGGATATCAACCGAATATTATCGCCCGCAGCTTAAAACAGAAAACAACGATGACAATCGGAGTGGTCGTCTTCAACATTATGCATATGCTTACGACGCAAGTGCTGCATGCGATTGAGGAAGAGTGCCAAGAGCGGGGTTTCCATGTTATCGTCTCTAATTCCGATGATGATCCGGAGAAAGAAAAGAAATATATTGAGATGCTGCGGGCAAAACAAGTCGATGGTTTGATTATTTTTCCAACAGGAAAAAACGCTGATATATATCAAAAATTACTTGAAGAACGGTTTCCGCTTGTGTTTGTCGATCGGATGGTTCCGGAGGTCAAAGCGGACGCAGTTCTGCTTGATAATCAAAAGGCTGCTGAATTGGCGGTCGAATATTTTGCTGAGCGTGGTTACGAACACATCGGAATTGTCACTCCGCCGCTTGTTTCCCATATCGTTCCGAGGATGGAGCGCATTGAAGGATTTCGGCAAGCGTTAGTAAAAAAGGGACTTCCAGTTGTTGACGATTATTTTATCACAACGGAGATCCCGCGTATTCAAAAAGAATTGACAAGGTTGTATGAATCCGGTCGCTTGCCGGAAGCATTGTTTGCGATCAATGATTTAACATTGATGGAAGTTTTGTATTTTATTAAAGGAAATCATATTAATACTCCTGACGAATTGGCGATCATCAGCATTGACGATGTGCCGTTTGCCCATGTTTATACGCCGACGTTGACGACGATCTCGCAGCCGACGTTTGCCATGGGGAAAAAAGCGGCAGAACGGCTTTTTTTGCAAATCGCCAAAAAAAGCGAGCATCAACCGCAAGTTTTTCGTTTTTCGCCTACGTTTATCGAACGAGGATCGGTAAAGGAAAAAACATCATAGAAAGAGGGAGCAGACATGGAAGCAAAACAACCAGTTGTAATTGGTGTCGATATCGGAACGACGAGCACAAAAGCGGTGGCGTTTGGCGAACAGGGGCGGACGCTAGCCTCCCACGCAATTGATTATCCAATAATACAGCAGCATCCAGGCTGGGCGGAGCAGGATCCGGAGGAGATTTTCACAGCTGTTGTGAAAACTGTAAACGCTGTTATTTCTAAGTTAAAAATTCCTTCTAGCCAAGTGAAGGCGATCGGATTCAGCGCGGCGATGCATTCATTAATGGCGCTTGATGTATCAGGACGCCCGCTTACCCGCTGCATTATTTGGGCCGATAACCGCAGTGTCGAACAAGCGGAGCGGCTTTTGGATGAATTAAGCGGCATAAGCATTTACAAACGGACTGGAACCCCGATTCATCCGATGTCCCCGCTTCCGAAATTGCTTTGGCTGAAAGAGGAACAGCCTGATTTATTCCGTCAGACGCACAAATTTGTATCGATGAAAGAATATGTGCTGTATCAATTATATGGCCAATATGTTGTCGACTATTCGATCGCCTCAGCAACGGGTCTGTTCCGCTTAGATACGCTTGATTGGGATGAGGATGTTCTTAAACTTCTCGGAATGACAAGAGCGCAGTTATCGAGCTTGGTGCCAACGACGCACATATTGCGGGGGATGAGGAAAGAATGGGCTGAGCAAATGGGCTTGGATCCGAACGTCCCTGTCGTTGTCGGAGCTAGTGACGGGGTGCTCGCTAATGTCGGCGTCGGAGCGATTTTGCCCGGGGAGGCGGCGATTACGATTGGAACAAGCGGTGCGGTGCGGACGATTTCCCCAATTCAAAAAACAGATGAAAAAGGGCGGACGTTTTGTTATGCGCTTACACCAAATCATTGGGTCGTTGGCGGGCCGACGAACAATGGCGGTATTTTGCTGCGTTGGCTGCGTGACGAATTTGGCAGCCCAGAGCGCGAAGTGGCGAAAAGGCTCGGCATTGATCCATATGAACTGCTGACAAAGTACGCTGAAAGAGTTCCAGCAGGTTCAGAAGGATTGCTGTTTCTTCCGTTTTTGTCTGGCGAACGTGCACCGTACTGGAATGCGAACGCAAGAGGGACTTTTTTCGGCATCAGCCTCCGTCATAAGCGGGAGCATTTTATTCGCTCGGTGATGGAAGGGGTATGTATGAGCGTCTTTTCTGTCGCTCTGGCGATTCGCGATGTCACAGGGCCGCTGTCGGAAATCCGCGTATCTGGCGGTTTTGCGAAATCTCCGTTTTGGCGGCAAATGCTTGCCGATATGATGGGAAAAGAGCTGTTAGTACCGGAAACGCACGAGGCGTCTGCGCTAGGCGCTGCAGCATTGGCATTGTATGCGCTTGGCGATATTCCATCGCTTGATACGGTGAAAACGTGGATTCATATTTTATCACGCCATGTGCCAAATGAAGAAAATACGCTTATTTATTCCGAACTATTTGATATATATACACGATTATATGATCGCTTAAAGGATGAGTTTGATGTGATTGCTTCTTTCCAGCGTAGAAATGGATAGCTACTAAATCGGTTTAGTTTGCATCAAACAGAAAAGAGGAGGAATGGAAATGGGAATCGCGATTGTTATTGCTGCGATTGTTGTGTTATTGCTGCTCATCACGGTTGCGAAAATGCATCCGTTTGTCGCTTTGATTTTGACATCCGTTGGAGTAGGGCTGGCAATGGGGATGCCGCTGATCGCACCGTCGCCGGAAACGCCGGGAATTATTGATTCGATTAAAGCAGGTCTTGGCAATACGCTTGGCTTTTTGGCGATCGTATTGGCGCTTGGAACGATGCTTGGAAAAATGATGGCGGAGTCCGGAGGCGCTGAACGCATTGCGAAAACATTGATTGACCGTTTTGGCCAAAAACGCGTCCATTGGGCAATGATGGTCGTCGCATTTTTAGTGGGGATCCCAGTATTTTTCCAAGTAGGATTCGTACTATTAATTCCGCTTGTGTTTACCATTGCAATGGAAACAGGAATTTCACTTGTGACAATTGGTATTCCGCTAGTTGCCGGATTATCTGTCGTGCATGGACTTGTTCCGCCGCATCCGGCTGCTATGGCTGCCGTCGGCATTTTTAAAGCCGATGTCGGAACAACAATTCTTTATTCGCTTATTGTCGGGCTGCCGACAGCCATTATCGCCGGCCCGTTGTTTGGAAAATGGATCGGGTCGCGCATGTATAAACAAGTGCCTGGTGAAATCGCCGAGCAGCTTGTACAGCATAAAGAAAAGAAAGACCTCCCTGGCTTTGGCAACACGTTATTTACGATTCTGCTTCCGGTTATTTTAATGCTGGTTGCTTCCATAGCTAATGTTACGCTGGATCAAGCGTCGGAAGCATCGAAAGTGCTGCGCTTTATCGGGGATCCGATCATCGCGCTTTTGATCGCGACGATTTATTCGTTCTTTAGCCTTGGCTACGCTCGAGGATTCAATCGCGATAAAGTATTAAAATTTGCCAATGACTGCCTTGGTCCTGTCGCCAATATTTTGCTTGTCATCGGCGCTGGCGGGGCGTTCAATAAGGTGTTGCTTGATTCTGGCATTGGCGACCAAATCGCAGACTGGGCTACACATTCGCAAATGTCTCCGCTGCTGTTAGGTTGGGGAATTGCCGCGCTCATTCGGATTGCGACAGGTTCTGCGACGGTATCGATGATGACAGCGGCAGGCATCGTTGCCCCAATTGCGGCCAGCATTCCTGGCACGAACGCTGAATTGCTTGTATTAGCGACAGGAGCGGGATCACTCATTTTATCGCACGTCAACGACTCCGGCTTCTGGATGATCAAAGAGTATTTCGGCATGACCGTCAAAGAAACGTTGATGACATGGACCGCAATGGAGACAATTATTTCTGTCGTCGCTTTTGCGCTGATTGCGTTGCTGGATTTATTAGTGTAAGATATAAAAAATGTCAGGCGCTTTCGCAAAACCCTGTCAAGTGGGCATTTCCGACTTAGATCGAACAACAATGCTGTAATAGTCGCTTGCACATAACTCTGTCAAGCAGATATTAAAAAAAGAGTATATGAAGCTGCGGCCTTTTCTCGATACTCAACCGGGGAAAGGCCGTTCATTTTTTCTTGGAAACGACTGTGATGGTAAAAAATGAATATATTCTTCAATCGCAATTACAAGCCTTAAAGAATCACACATTTATTTTTTTTGATCATCAAACTAACCCAGCAGGAAATTGCGTAAGGACTTCTAAAAGCGTGAGACTAATCGCTCGCTGAATCGTATAAAAAAGGAGATGCCGTCAAAACTATGTGTTTTTTGTTCATCTAAATGTAAAAAGCAGGTGAATATGTGAAATTAGAAGAACGGAACATTCGTTAAAAATTCGTCCAACGACATAAAATTTAGAAGTTGTATTTGATAGAGCATTTTTATTTAGGTTCAAAAAAGAAAAATCCTTGGGCTATTGTTTATTGCTATTATATTTTTCGAATAAATTCGTCCACAGAATAATAGAACACTGCACGAATAACTGCATAAATCAGTAATTCAGGAGGAGACTATAATGCAAATATAGATATAGAAAGACAGTATACAATTGCTTTGACTAATAGTCGATTTTCTTTTTTCATAATACTTTTACTTAAAATTTCAGAGAGGATTGATGCGGATACCCCATATAACAAAACAATGAAAGATACATAGAAGCCAGCAGATAAAAATATAGGAAATATTTACATCCAGAATCTAGGGATTAGTCAGATCGTTATCAGTACTGATACCAACCAATATGTTGTGAGATTTCTAAATAAAAATGCTTTCATTCATACTACACGACCTTTTTCATGTTTATCCATCGATTTTAATACAATGTAAATTAGCAGTAAATGACAGTTTCATAGAGATTTTATGTTAAGCAGCGATGGATAAATGAATGCAGAGTTGAAAAATATTAAAATATATAGTCCTGTTTGTTTGGACAACTCTTTTTGTATGTATACGATATGATTATGCCGAAAAATTTTTTATACATCTTGATAGGAATACCTGTTTTATTAGTAAGTTCATTTTTTCTTTTGAAAATTTTTAATGAGAATCGAGCAAACGATTGAGTTTTAAATATCGACATTTGAAATTCAAAGGATAAGAATGTAATTTGATTACGGTTCTATGTCAATTGTTTTGGCGATCATTATTGGACGAAAAGAAGCCGGACGTAAAACTCCTGCCTTCTTGACCACAAGGCGACTACAAAAATTTAATGACATTCGATCTATTAAGGACGATACAAAGTGGCTACGGCTAACGATCACAAGCGCAATTATTGTGTCAGTGATCGGAGGAGTCGTAGCTATTATTTTTGCTGCATTGAAGTAAGTGTTCAGTGACGGAAAAAATCGTGCGGTAGACAAGTAACTCATTTGTTGAATTGCTATGCTTCTGCTGTTTCTCTTGCCCTAGGTCTTGAATACACTAATGTTGGAGCAATGACAATTAGAAAGGAGAGATGTTCAATTGGAAGCTATTCTATCAATTGAATTCACTGCATATGTGGCATTAGCCGTTTTGCTGTACGCAATCCGTCAAGCAACCAATCTTTCGAATCGCTACATTCAGATTGTCGCAGTTGTACTTGGCATTGCTTTCTCTATTTTTGAAGCCAGCGCTTTCTCATTTGAGGTTTTAGTAAACGGATTAAAATATGCCTTGTATGGGATCGGATCCGTCGCTGCAATCAAATATGCTCTTGAAAAGACAACGGAGAAATAATGGCAGACATAAATCCGGGGTGATAGCTGGTTGGAAAAGTATAAAGTGTTTCCTTTCTTGACAGCTGCATAAGCGTACTTGAATCAGTTCGAGGAACAAGCGGTTTGGCCGGAAATGGTAACAACCAGATGGTTCGTTTTTCGAGCAACACCATCACAATGCATGAAGGGTTGTTGTCAATGCGAAGTTAAAAAGTACGAAATCTGGGGAGGAAGCGTCGAACATCTAGACGCTTTTTTGTTGATAATAAACGTTGCAAAGCTGAACTTGTTGAAAAAGATTATGTTTAAACCGTAAAGAAGTTAACGCTGCCGGCTATGTATGCGCCGGAGCGGACGAGTTGACCCAAAAATGCTTGAGAAATATTGTTCATATAATTTTTGGATTTCACAATCAATTCTTGTATAAATTTACATCTGGAGTATAATCAATTTGAGATTCAAAGGCAATCACCATATTACAAAATCAATAGATCAAAATGTTCCAAAGAAAGAAGAGATCAAGAAAAAGCTGGTGGAATATTGTCTATGATACAGAAGCAGCAGTAAAAAGCGTTCTGGAAAAAACACGGATTCAAACAAAATTGAATTGTCGATCTGCAGACAAACGTTATGTTTTAAAAATAATGAAATTTGTCGTCGACCTCCAATCGTGCAAAAAACCTGGGGGATCGACGACTCTTTCAAATCTCCATTGAGCCCGCACAAATTAAAGGATTGATAAAATATAACTCCTTCGTTAAAATGAAAATAACCAATCAACCATTTAAAACGAAATGCTTATTTAACAACATTTTCTGGGGTTTTTATCTTAACTATGAGGAATTGAAACTTAAATGTACCGGAAGAAAAAGCTGAATTTTCATATTGTTTTTATCTTAACTATGAGGAATTGAAACTGAAGAAGCTTTCTTACCTAAAGAAGTTTGGGATGAGTTTTTATCTTAACTATGAGGAATTGAAACGCGCTTTATTCAGTAGATTCTTCGCGAATCCTCGGCGTTTTTATCTTAACTACGAGTATTTGAAACTACCGAAATGGAAAATAGGAATAAGTGGCGGTCAATTTCGTCAAATGTTAACCGAGAAAAAATTTTAAACAAAAAGCAAGATCAATGTGTTCGTAATCACTGGAAAAACGGCGGTCTTTATCATGGTCCCCTTTAATTGATAGTTCGACTATCTTTAGAGCGCTCCTCCGTCAAAGTTAATTTGACCCATTCAGCTTTCATAAGTCGGCATCTTGCCAATTAATGAGCAGGAACGATTGTTTAGAGAGGAAGTGGCAGGAAATGAGGAGTGATTACCGAACTTACCAATGACATTTTAGAGACATCTCAAAGAATGAATCAATTACTCGTTAACTTTTTAAAACTATCGAAAGGTGAGGAAGATAACAACAAAGAAACTATAAATGTTATTGCTGTCATAGATGAGTTATTATCTCACTTAAGAAAAAAAATGAAAGATCAAGGGATTCAGGTCATCAAACAATATGCAGAGAAAAAAGTATATGTCCTTGCCAACCAAAACGGATTAGCACAAGTGTTTCTAAATATTTTGATAAACAGTATGCAAGCTATGGAACAAGGAGGAACTTTGCTGATTAAAGTCGAAAAATTCGAAAAAATAGCATGGTTCAAATAGAAGATAGCGGAGTCAGTGAAGAGGGAATTAGTCATCCACGGACATTTCAAAAAATGTCTGATATTTTTGATCAAGTACTAAATGGTGTTGAATTTATGCACTCCCTACGCATAGCGCATGGAGATATCAAACCTGACAATATTTTAATAAATGAAACTACTGTAAAATTAACGGACTTTGGAACGAGTCGATTGATTGAAGATATTTTCGTAAAAACAATTGATGGTGCAGGAACATTTGCTTATATCGCTCCTGAAGTTCTCCATTCGCAAACACGATATTTAAATTCTGACATTTATTCTTTAGGGGTTTTGTTATATCAATTGTTAACAGGAAAAACTCCACATGACACATATTTTAACGTGATTCATAATGTCCCTTTTCCAAAACCAAGAGAATTGAACGATAGTATTACACCTTCGATGGAAAAGGTCATCATGAAGGCGTTAGAGAGAAAGCCGGAAATACGATATCAGTCGGTTACAGATTTCCGCACCGAATTTAAAAAAGCGGTAGAGGAACATTTCAAACAGCAACAAGTTGAAAAGTTTATTCCTCGTGCAACATTAGCAAACAAACGAGATCCGCTAGAATTAGCGATGATGAATTGCAAACTTGGAAAGTTTACACTGGCAGAAAAAATTTTAAAAACAGAAATAACAAATGGAAATACACTGCCGGAAATCTCATTGCAGCTGGCATACGTATATTATAAAACAGGTCGGTTATTTGAAGCGTTGCGGAAAATCGAAAATATTGAAAGTACGGTAATTGAAGAAACACGTCAAGAAAGTTTTGATACGGCTGTAAAAAATCTAAAAGCAAGAATTTTCATAGCCATAAAAAAATACGAGGAAGGGCTACGCTTATATGAAGAATTGTATCAAAAAGAACCAGGAAATCTAGATTATCGTTATAAATTAGCACTATGTTATGGGGTGTGCGGACAGGAAGAAAAAAGTATTCAAATTCTAGAACAAATCAATCGAGAGCCCCCAGGAATTTGGTCTGTTGTGAAAAAACTTGGTCAAGCGTACGACTAAAAAAGGGATTACGAATGGGCAAGAGCCTATTTTAAATACGCCTTAAAACTAAGACCAAATGATGAGTATGTAAAACAGAAGTTGGCTCTTTATGAGTATTATCTGTAATGAAATGATAAATAGAGAATGAAGTTAATCAATAATCCCGTAGCACAATGTGTGATACGGGATAATTTTATAGATTTTAATAATGTTATTAAAAAGTGGACAAGGTCAGTTTGCAGACAAAATGAAACATAAAACAGACACATGTTTTAGTTACCAGCTGAAATCACCCGTCTTACATTAATATAACTAGATTGTTCTGATGATGTATAAAATTTTGTGTAAGCATATTTCTAGATAAAGAAAAATAGGTAGGGTATTCTCAGATTTGCGACCAAACAAATTGAGAAAGGATGACCCTACCTATGTCTAGTAGTATACCTAACTCTGACTTCGCAAATCAACTGGAAAATATGATTCGTGAGTTTGTAAAAGAAAAATTAGAGCTCATCATGAAAGAAGAAATCAAAAACTTTCTAGAAGTAGAACAGAAAGAGATTTATAACTCCAGAATGGGTATTACCCCCGTTCTTTGGATACTAAGTATGGGAAAATTGATCAGCTTCATGTTCCACGAGATCGAAATGGGGATTTTCAAACCCAACTATTTGAACCTTATCAACATCGCGATGGTTGGCTCGAAGAAGCGATTATTAAAATGTACCAAAGTGAGATGAGCACTCGAGAAATCGGTAAATTTATCGAACGAATTCTTGGTTCCAGTTACTCCCCAACCACGATAAGCAATATTATAGATGCGACGATAGAAGACATTCGAAAATGGCAACAACGTCGACTCAATAAGCGTTATTCTGTCCTTTACCTAGATGGCTTATATATAAAAGTCCGTCGTGATACGTATGCGAAGGAAGTCATTTATATCGTCCTTGGAGTCAATGAAGATGGCTACCGAGAAATATTAGGCTTCTATGTTGGAGGTCAAGAAAGCGCTCTTGGATGGCAAGAAATTCTTCAAGATTTATATCAGCGCGGAGTAAAAGAAGTATTACTTGGCGTGTTTGATGGTCTTAATGGCTTAGAAGAAGCTTTTAAATCTGTCTATCCAAAAGCCGATGTACAACGATGTGTCGTGCACAAAGTCAGAAATACATTAAATAAAGTCAGAAAGAAAGACCAAATAGAAGTGGCAGAAGATTTAAAGCTCATTTATTGTGCCACGACAAAAGAAGCAGCGATACAAGCATTTGATGAATTCGAGAAAAAGTGGTCCAAAAAATACGCAAGAGAAGTACAATCATGGGAAAAAGATTTAGATGTTCTACTTAAGTTTATGAAATATCCACTAAGCATACGATGTGTCATATACACGACAAACGAAATCGAAAGAACCATTAAAGACATACGTAAACGATTAAAGACGATAAATAGTCTTACAAGTATAGAAGCTGCGGAGAAAATCACGTATTTGACCAACAAGACTTTAATGAAAAATGGTCGAATAGAAAATTACGAGGTTTTCAAACACCTATCAAGCTCTACAAGAAATGTTCGAAGAAAGATACTAAAATTTGCAAGTGTGTAAGGATATTTGAAGGGGCGTGCGCTTCCCACTAGGAGACTGAATATTCAGTCTCCTAGTGGGAACAGATAAATGAATTTATTATCGAATAAAGCATAATCTGAGGATACTCTATAGAACCTTACACAAAATTCTTGACAGTACCATTGTTATTTAGTATTTTTAGTGTATTTATATATTTTTAGTGATTATGTAATTTTTTATAAGGGTGAAAATTGGAAAATATATAGAAATTTTATGTCGAAATATGGTATTAAATATATATAAAAATAAAAATTTTCTTTTAGAATGTGATGGGGATATGGGGAAAGATTTATTTTCAATCGAATTAATGAAGAAAGCTTGGATGAAATGTAGAAGTTTTAATTTCGCGGATATTCGAGATTATCATTTATATTCAGAAAGGGATTTTTATGACAAAAACATAAACTATATATTAGATGATTTAAGAATAAAACTAAAAAACGGCTATATGTTTTATCCAAAATATATGATTCCTTTTCCGAAAAAAAATGGATTAATACGAAGAAAAGTCTTTTTAAATTTACAAGACCAAATTGTAACACATGCCATTTTAGAAATTATCGGCTATAAAATTGATAAAAAATTTTACCGTTGGTCTTTTGGAAATAGATTAGAACGTAAAAGAAGTCCGTACTTATCTAATACTTTTATTCACTATGTTAAACAATATAACCGATTTCTCAGACATTTAATTTATCAACTAAAAAATGGATATAAGAATTATTGTGAAACCGATATTACATCATATTTTGATCATATAAATCACGATATACTAATATCACAAATAAACAGTTTAATAAAAGACCGAGATCTTGATTACATAAGGGACTATCTTATTCCAAATTTTATCAAATCCCCTTTTATTTACAATAATGAAAAATTAACTAAAAATTCTGGTATTCCACAAGGTGGAGCTTTCTCCTATTTTTTAAGTAATGTCTACTTAACAGAGATAGATTATGAGATGAGTAGATTTCCGAATATAAAATATTTAAGATATGTAGACGATATTCGGATTTTAGGAAAAAGTTACATAGATGTGGAAAGAGCTTTGATCTATCTGCAAGAAAGGTTATCTAGTTTGGGGCTAGAATTAAATAGCTCTAAAACCTCAATTAAAGAAATAAATATAGATAATGATTTGGAAAAATTTAAGGAAGAACAGGCTGAAAAATTATCACATTTCAATGACATTGTCGTGGATAAAGATAAAATAGATAAGTTAATAGATTTACAAAGACAAAATGAAGAACTATTAAATGATAATAGTAATTTTGATGAACTATTAAAATTAAGAGAAAGAAAAAGAAACTTTGCAGTTAATAGGCTTATTTCTCAAGGTGTTCCGGCAAGTTTTTCTTCCTTAAAGGAAATTGCAAAGAATAGATTAGATAAGGTTGCATATTTACTTTCACACTTAAACAAATTTAAACATAAAGTTAAAGAGGTCGAAAAATTTAATGAAAGTTTTTTTAATAGACCCTATGAAGTAATACAGGGAATTGCATTAACTAATAAATTAAAATGGTCTAAAGATTTTAATTTCGTCGATAGTTATATTCCAAGTAAATCTGGACAAATAGAGTTAACACTTATTAATAACATTGAACTGGATCGTTTATATTTTTCAAAAATAGTAAAACGATTGTATTTTAACTTAAAGGAATCTAATCCTTTTCTAATACAAACGATTTTGTATCAATTTCAAAAGCAAAGTATTTCATATTGGATTAAAGTAAAATTTATTAATGGGATATTAAAATATAAGAAATATGAAGAATTTGATATTTGTATACAGTTGGCAGCCTTATTTAAAGAAAACAGAAAGATATTTGACAAAGTTAAACAAATAAATAAATTAGAAGTAGAAAATTACTTAAATTTCCTTAGATCTAATTGTCCGAGTTTTTATAATTTATTATGTAATGAAGATAAAGCTAAATCTAGCGTTAAGGTATTTCCTGATAAGGAGTATACTACACTCAGTGAGTTTATGAAGAATCGTATTTTTAGCTATAGAGAAATTAATAAAATTATGAAAGATGTAATAAATTTAGTAATCAATAGTCCAATCTATTTAAAGAAGCCACATATGATAAATTTATTGAATATTTGGGTAAAGCAAGACGAGCAAACTGAAACTATTAAGGTAAAATTAAATCCATCTCCTGTAGAGAACGTTATATTTCGAACTCCTGAAGAGATTTTAAATAAAAAAGATATAAACACAGAGTTACAAGCAAGTTTTTTAATAGGTTTAATATGGATAAGTTTATATTTAAAGAATTTAAATGATATTCAAGAATATTATCAACCGTATATAGAATTTAATCCAAAAAAATTTTGGATTAATAATAATAAACTATTTAAAGATTCTTGTTCCAAAACAACTTTACAAAACACTAAAGATTATGAAAGATTTCTAGACACACTAGATACTATAAGATTATTAACTAGAAAAAATCCAAAAATAAGAAAAAATATAAGAGAACTTAGAAACGGGTGGGAAGGTTTAATGACTACAACAAAATCCGTAGAAGTCTTTTTTTCATATAGCCATAGCGATGAATCCTATAGACAACAACTGATAAAGCATTTATCTGTTATGAAACGTAATGGGGAAATTAATGGGTGGAGTGATAGAGATATAAATGCAGGGGAGGAATGGAAAGAAAAGATAAATGACAAGCTGAATAGCGCAAAAGTTATCATATTGCTTGTTAGCCCTGACTTTTTGGCATCTGATTATTGTTATGAAATTGAAATGAAAAGAGCCTTAAAACGACATGAATCTGGAGAAGCTAGAGTAATTCCGATTATTCTTCGTTCCTGCGATTGGAAGGAAACTCCACTAAGTAAGCTTCAAGCTTTACCTACAGATGGAAAACCTATAGACTTGTGGGATAATAAAGATAGTGCTTTTAATGAGGTTACACAAGGTATAAGAAAAGCAATTAGAAGCATGTATCAAGAGGTATCATAGTAAATTATCTTTAATATTATCTGTATGAAATTAGTAGAGCTCGACTTATTAAAGATAATTTTCCTTTTATTAAAGAAGACAGAATTATTATTAATGGTTTGAGAGTATTACTTTATAAATATGTAACATGTGGTATGTCAACACTAAACTAGACAATTTTTTTGAGGTGTTTCTCTTTTTACTCCACCGGGCTTAAATACCCAAGTGTTCTATGGATTCTAATATATTTAACCAATGAACATAATCATCTAATTCCAGTTTCAATTGGTCTAAATTTTCGAAATATCTACCCTTAACAAATTCTGTTTTGATAATTTTAAAGGTTGCTTCAGCTATTGCGTTGTCATAGAGACAACCCTTCATGCTTAACGATCGATTAATCTGAAAAGTATCTAGAGCTTCATCAGTTGTCTTGTTCTTGAATTCATTGTCTCTGTCTGAGTGGAATAATTGAATTTGCCGTAAATCTGCTTTCACGGTCGATAAAGCTTGGTAGACTAGCTGGGCATCTTTGTTTGGGCCTGCACTATGACCAATAATTTCTCGATTATAAAGATCGACAAATAAACAGATGTAATGCCAGCTTTTTTCTACTCTAACGTATGTTAGGTCACTAACCACAACTGTTCATTCTTTTTGTTGATCAAATTCTCGTTTTAACACATTTTAACTTTTGATTCATTGCATTTATCTACATGAGGCTTAAACTGGGCAACCGTATAATTTGATACTAGCCCGTTTTCTTTCATGATTCTGCCAATTCTTCGTCTTGAGGCAATCATACCAAGCTTCTCTAATTCATGTTTGATTTTACTTCACGAGTTGAGTCCATCATCCGAGGCACCGAACAACATAAACCATTTTTTGCATAAAGGTGTGTGGGACGAAATGCGACTCCTTCAAGTCATACAACAATACGTTCGTAAACAGATTCATCGAGTAGCGAAACAAACGAATGAGCCGGTTTTCCTGATGATTGATGATACGATTTGCCAAAAGACAAAGCCCTCGTTACAGGCTAAGTCTCCTATTGAAGGGTGTGATCATCATTTTTCATACATTGAAGGCAAATTCGTATGGGGCATCAGGTAGTCTGGATGATGAGGCGTTGTGCTCATCGTGCGTTCCCTTATGCCTTTGCCCGTTACGATAAGATATCAGGAATTAGTAAAATCGCTCTCGCACGCCAAATGATCCAATCGCTCCATGGGGGGAATCACCGTGTCTATGTTCTGTTAGATTCTTGGTATACATCGAAATCGCTCATTGAAACGTGCCTAACGAAAGGATGGTATGTCATCGCAGCATTGAAACCAACAGCATCCTGTATCCACAAGGAATTCGTCCATCCGCCAAAGAATTTGCCCTTTACATCAATGTTTCCGATACCCACCTCGTGACCGTGGGAGGGGAAACGTATCGAGTGTATCGCGACGAATGGGCATTGAACGACATTCCAAATGCGGTGGTATTGTTTTATTGGAAAACTGATCAACCGATGACGAGCGAGCATTTGCGTTGTTTTTTGAATACAGACAAAAAAAGTGAGCGATCAGGCTATTCTCGAATATTATGCGAAACGCTGGTCGATCGAAAGCTACTTTCGGCAAACGAAAGAAACATTAGATTTCGATCGATATCTAATCCGACATGAGCGAGCCATTAAACGATTTTGAGTCATCGTACAATTTACGTATATCTATTGCATGATGAAACATTCGAGTAATTTTCCCATCGGTCTTACGAGTATGAGGTCGAGAAAGATTCATGATCTCATTAGAGTTTATTTTATTACGAAGCCCAAAAAGGAGTGCCACTGATTTCATTAAAAACTAGTTACGAGTGGCATAAGGATACCTTCGTTTACTTTTTGAAGATAGCAATATAATAAATATACTGTAATTTATTAATTTAAATAAAATTACAAAAAAATATTGACTCCTTTGATGAACTTAAATTATAATTTAGACACAAAAGTGCCGTTATTTGGATGATGATAAGTAGTAATTCTATTTTACACTTTTGGTAAAGCGCTTAACTAAATTTGTTATTCAAAATTGGATAAAATAAAAAATATTGATTTTTCAAATAACTTAAATTATAATTTAGTCAAGATAATTAGCGTTCTTTCAACTATGGTGAATTGTAATTCTACTTTGCACTTTTAGTAAAGCGCTTAACTTAATTTATTAAATGTAGATGGTTTAGATGTAAAGGAGCTGTTAATACTTAAGGCCAAATGCAGAGAGGATGCGATAAATGTATGGGAATTGTTTAATTCTTCAATCAGGAGGTCCTACTGCCGTTATTAATAATTCAATGGTCGGTATTATCGATGAAATCTTGAGTTCTTCGTTTACCGGCAAAATATATGGTGCTATAGGCGGGATTCATGGACTGCTGAATGAGTCGTTAATTACACTAAATAACTTGTCTATTCAAGATCGTTACCGGCTTCGATGTACGCCGGGGGCTGCATTAGGTACGTGGCGTTACAAATTAACTCCTGACGATTTTGAAAATATTATTAAAATTTTTAAAAGAAATAATATTAGATATTTCTTTTGTATCGGTGGTAACGGTTCGATGAATGTGGCGAAAATAATGAATGAATTCGCAAAAGCAGCTGGATTCGAAATGGTTGTTATTGGGATTCCGAATTCGATAGATAATGATTTATTAGGGACTGATCATTCTCCGGGATATGGTAGTGCAGCTAAGTTTCTAGTCACTTCAGTTCTTGATGTGAAAATGGACATGGCCAGCTATCCAGAAAGTCGCAGGGTAACGATTATCGAAACGATGGGAAGACATACTGGCTGGCTTGCTGGTGCCTGTGCTTTGGCTGAAGTGTCTACTGATAACGACCAGCTCCTCATTTATATTCCAGAAGTTCCGTTTCATTTGAGTGATTGTTTAAGTAGAATCTCTAAGGCTTGTGATGAAAAAAGAAATACAGTATTAGTTGTAGCAGAGGGCCTACGTAATGAAGATGGTCAATTGATACAACAAGATATAGAATATGATATTTTAGGAAGACCAAAACTCGGCGGTATTTCTTCTTTTTTGAAAGAGAAGATCGAAGAACATATAGGTATTGACACACGTTCTATCGCTTTAAGCATTTGGCAACGGAGCAGTATTGCTCTTGCTTCGAAGGCAGATGTAGATGAAGCGTACAAAATAGGAAAAGAAGCTTGGTTATATGCCGTTGAAGGATATACAGGGGTCATGATTGGCATTAAACGAAATATGAATACAGACTACTACCAGGTATCTTATGAAGCAGTTCCGCTTGAAGAAACAGCAGGGAAAGAGCGATTTGTACCACAAGAATGGTATGATTCTCAAAAACATACAATGACCGAAAAGTTTAAAGAATATGTACATCCGGTCATTCAAGGGGAAATGCTCATTCCGATAGAAAATGGTCTACCAGCTTATAAGCGAATTATTTAGGCGGCAAAAGGTAAGCGCTTTACATTTGGTTTTAATAACTAATTATAAAAAAGTTTCTCGAAGTATATAAAAGGAGTTGGGGAAATTTGAAAGAAAAAGTTCGTTGTGCCGTCATCGGTGTAGGCAGGCTGGGGTTTGTTCATGCGAAAAATGCTGCGACCTGCATCCGAGGAGCAGAAGTTGTCACAATTGTTGCTTCTAGGAAAGAAAGGGCAGAAAAAGTTGCACGTGAGTTAGGTGTTCAATGCTGGACGAACGATCCCCAAGAAGTATTCGATAATCCACTGATTGATGCTGTAATCATTGTAAGTCCAACGAAGACTCATGCTGAATTAATTATTCAAGCAGCACGGAGCAAAAAACACATTTTTGTAGATAAGCCGTTAACAGAAACTTTGGAAGAAGCTGATGAGGTGATTAAAGCGATTGCTGAAAATAACGTCTATTGTCAAGTAGGGTTCATGAGACGATTTGATCCTTGTTATGCAGAAGCGAAAAGAAGAATTGTCCGAGGGGATATAGGAGAGCCTATTTATTTTAAAGGGGTGAGTCGAGATCCTGGTTCCCCCCCTGAAGATTATATTAAAACAAGTGGTGGTATCTTTCTTGATTTGTGTATTCACGAATATGATATTGCTCGTTTTTTGCTTGGAGATGAAGTGAAATCCGTTCAATCATTCGGTCGAGTACTCGTTCATCCATTTATGGAAAAATACAATGATGTAGATCAAGCCATGACATTTATAACCTTTAAGAAAGGGGCGGCAGCTAATGTGGAAGGAAGCCGAAATTCTACATTTGGCTACGATGTTAGAGGGGAGGTCGTTGGCACAGAAGGAGTGATTCAAATTGGGTCGATACAACATCACCATAATATCATTATGACCAAGAACAAGAGTTATCATGATAATATTCCAGATTTTCAGACTAAATTTCAAGGTGCCTTTTTACTAGAACTTGAGCATTTTATTGATTGCGTCCGAAATGATGTTAAGCCATCTGTAGATGAAATAGATGGGAAAATAGCGTTGGAAATTGCGGTAGCTGCGACTGAATCGTTTAAAAAGAAGGAAATTGTATATCTGTAAAAATTTTTATAGAAAATAATTTGTAAAGGAGAGGGAAAAATGGAAACGATCCGTTTGACTATGGCACAAGCGCTTTTGAAGTTTTTAGACAATCAGTATGTTGAGTTTGACGGAAAAGAAATTAAATTTGTGAAAGGCGTATTCGGTATTTTTGGCCACGGTAATGTGACGGGACTCGGAGAAGCGCTTGAAAGACAGCCGGGGGATCTAGTATATTTGCAAGGAAAAAATGAACAAGGTATGGTGCACGCGGCAACTGCTTATGCAAAGCAAAAAAACCGACTACAAATTTTTGCTTGCACATCGTCGATTGGACCTGGAGCGTTAAATATGGTGACGGCAGCTGCAACTGCAACGGTCAATAGAATTCCTGTACTCTTGCTTCCAGGAGATATTTTTGCTAGCCGACAGCCTGATCCAGTTCTACAGCAAATAGAAGATCCGACTGATTATACGGTATCAGCAAACGATGCTTTTAAGCCGGTTAGTAAATATTGGGATCGTATTTCCCGGCCAGAACAACTAATGACTGCTGCATTAAACGCTATGCGTGTACTGACCGATCCTGAGGAAACAGGCGCTGTGACATTGGCGTTGCCGCAGGACGTTCAAGCAGAAGCTTATGACTATCCAGTAGACTTTTTTAAGAAAAGAGTGCATCATATCGAACGAAAAATTCCTTCAAAAGCAGCTGTACAGCGTGCGGCTAAGCTCATTTCTGAAAAGAAAAAGCCTATTATTATTGCTGGTGGGGGCGTCCATTATTCATTGGCTACAGAAGTGCTGGCTTCTTTTGCTGAAACGTTCAATATACCGGTGGGAGAGACACAAGCAGGAAAAAGCGCGCTTTCATGGAAGCATCCAATGAATATGGGCAGTATCGGCGCCACAGGGTCGCTGGCTTCTAATATCTTGGCTAAAGAAGCAGATTTGGTTATTTGTTTAGGAACCAGATTAACCGATTTTTCGACATCATCTAAAACAGCGTTCCAGAACCCAGAAGTGGAGTTTCTGAATATTAACGTAAGCACATTTGATGCCATGAAGATGGGTGCACACATGTTAGTGGCTGATGCTAAAGTCGCGCTTGAACTGCTAACAGAAGAGTTAAAGAAAATTAATTATCGAAGCAGCCATGATACAGCCAAATTACAAGAGTTGAAAGAAAAGTGGAATCAGGAAGTAGATAGACTTTATGAGGATGAACGCGAGAATGGCTTGTCACAAACTCGAGTTCTCGGCGAAATTAACCGGTTTATTGATGAAAGCGATATCATTGTATGTGCTGCGGGAAGTATGCCTGGAGATTTACACCGTTTATGGAGAAGCACTCAACCAAAAACATATCATATGGAATATGGTTTCTCGTGTATGGGATATGAAGTGGCTGGTGCGCTTGGAATTAAAATGGCGGAACCAGATAAAGAAGTCTATGCCCTTGTTGGTGACGGAAGCTATTTAATGTTGCATTCGGAATTAGTCACAAGCTTACAAGAAAAGAAGAAAATTAACATTATATTGGTCGATAATAATGGGTACCAATGCATTCACAACTTACAAGTCGCACATGGAAGCGACGGATTTGGAAATGAATTTCGCTATCGCTCTGAAGAAGAAAACGTTTTATCAGGAGATTATTTACAAATCGACTATGCCGCAAACGCTAGAAGCTTAGGGGCGAAAGGGTATACTGCCCGTACGATTGATGAATTAAAAGAGGCGCTTGAGAAGGCAAGAAAAGAAACGGTATCCACATTGATCGATGTTAAAGTTTTACCTGGCACGTCTACAACGGGATATGAATCATGGTGGAGACTTGGGGTTGCCGAAGTGTCCAATAGCGAAAAAGTGCAAGAGGCTTATGAAAATATGCAAGCAAAATTAGAGCAAGCAAGAAAATATTAAGCACCTAAAAATATCTGTTTGTCCCTGAAACTGTTGATGTTGAGGAAGGGTTTTATATCACAAAAGATACAGTGCTCCATGAATACCGATTCCCTTCCTCCTCAAAATTTTAATATTTAATATATGTCAGGAGGAGAAATAAAATGTCAAAGCTTCTAGTAACACCAAAAACACAAGCGACTCAAGACGGTAATGCAATTACAATCACACCTGAATCAGCAGGTTGGAAATATGTTGGCTTTGAAGTTTATCATTTGAAAAAGGGACAGATGTTTGAAAAAGAGACAGGTAGAAACGAAATGGCTGTTGTCATTCTCTCTGGACTTGCAAACGCTGCAACCAAATCTAAACATTGGGATAACATTGGAAAAAGAATGAGTGTATTTGAAAAAATACCTGCATATACCGTATATGTTCCTCATGATGATCAGATAAAGATCGAGGCGCTCACCGAACTCGAAATCGCCGTCTGTCTCTCTCCTGGTGGCGGAGACTATGAAGCCCGGCTGATTAAGCCGGAAGACGTCGAAGTCGTAATGCGTGGTTACGGTAACATGGAGAGAGAGATACACAATATTTTGCCAGAAAACAAGCCTGCACATAGTCTATTTGTGATTGAAGTTTTCACACCACAAGGGAATTGGTCAAGCTATCCGCCTCATAAGCATGATCAAGACAATATGCCTCATGAAACATATTTAGAAGAAACATATTATTATAAAATCAATCCTGCAGATCGCGGATTTGCCCTTCATCGCGTATATACAGATGATCGTTCACTCGATGAAACAATTGTTGTTCGAGATGGGCAAGTTGTACTCGTTCCAAAAGGCTATCATCCTGTTTCAGCGCCACCTGGATATGAATTGTATTACTTAAATGTAATGGCTGGTCCAATTAGAAAATGGCGTTTTACAAATGATAAAGATCATGAATGGTTAATGAAATAAAACATGGTATGTTGAGTTGTAAGTAAAAATTTCAAATAGATAGGAAGGGATGCATAATATGAATCTTCCTTTTCATCTCGGGATTCACCCAATCAACTGGGTGGGCGAAGATGTACTTGAGCATGGAGATTTTTATACGTATGAACAGGTTATGGAGGAAATATCATCACTTGGTTTTGAAGGGACAGAAATGAGTCGTAAGTTTCCTAAAAATGTAAATGAGCTAAGGAAAGCATTGGAACATTATAACCTTCAGCTAACAACACAGTGGAAATCCGTCTTTTTTTCTGATCCAAACCGGCATGAAAGTGAATTAAAGGCGTATCGCAAACATGTTGAGTTTCTCAAGCAATTCGGCTGTAAAGTTGTGAGTACAGCGGAGATCGGAGGATCTATGCTTAACCAGGATCCGCGTCGTGGACAGGATGAAACATATGTTGAGTGGTTGGATGATGATGGGTGGAAATACATGATTGAGGGATTGAATAAAGCGGGTGAAATTTGCCGTGAGAATGGGATGTATTTAGTTTATCATCACCATGCCGGTACAGTAGTAGAAAGACCTGAAGAAATCGAGCGTCTAATGGAAATGAGCGATCCCGAAACAGTGTTTCTTCTCTATGATACAGGGCATGCCTATTACGGAGGAAATGATCCTGTTCAGCTATTGGAAAAATATTACGATCGGATTAAATATATCCACTTAAAAGATGTGAGACAAGATGTTTTGGATAAAGCAAGAGAAGAAAAATACAGCATTAGAAAATGTATTAGAAGCGGTCTTTTTACAGTTCCCGGAGACGGTTGTCTTGATTTTGTGCCAATTATTAAAATTTTACTTGAACGAGGTTATAGCGATTGGGTTTTAATAGAAGGGGAACAAGATCCTTTACAATATAATCCATATGAATATGCAAAAAAATCAAAAAGTTATATAGAAGATATTATTAGAAATTTAAAGAGATAGATAATATTATTTCGGTTTGTCGACAAAGCGGATATTAGCGAGATATAGTTGAGAAACATGATGTAACGACCTGATGTATTCAAAGAACTAGATAGGGGGATCTGACGAAAGCTTTGAATGCATCTATGGAAGAGTGGGAGTGTTCCAAGGACAGAATCTGGAAACTACAAGGTTTAGGAATGCTCAAACAGACGGTACGGAATATGAATGGGAAACACTCGAAATAAATTGTTGTAATTTTTATAATAATATCTAGTTTCATAAAAATAAAAAAATACTTTGACCCTTGAAGTTCTTTAGCTAAAATTAGAATAAATTACATTGGGTAAGCGCTTTACCTATTGGATAAAAAATAAATATAAGCTTTATTGTTATTGTTGGATTAACAGAGTTTTGTCATCCTAAATTATAAATAATGATGCCTTTTAATTAAGTACTTATCCGAAAACAGTATCGAGAGGATGGGGGAATCATGGAAAAAACAATACGTTGTGCAGTATTAGGATTGGGGAGACTTGGATATAAGCATGCTGAAAATCTTGCTTCAAAAGTGAAAGGTGCCGAACTTGTAAGCGTTGTCGATCCGCTAGAAGGAAGAGCTGAGCAAGTCGCTAAAGAGTTGGGGGTAAGGAAGTGGTCTTGTAATCCCGATGGGGTGTTCGAAGACGACAATATTGATGCAGTGGTGATTGTCACTCCAACTAGCACTCATGCGGATATGATTAAGCGTGCTGCAAGAAATGGGAAGCATATCTTTGTGGAAAAGCCAATAACTCAGGAGTTAGCTGAAGCAGATGAAGTGATTCAAATTATTAATGAGCATAAAGTTACTTGCCAAGTGGGTTTTATGAGGAGATTCGACCCAGCATATGCTGAAGCCAAAAGAAGGATTGAGGCCGGGGATATTGGAGAACCTATTTACTTTAAAGGAGTAAGCAGAGATGGAAACGTCCCTCCTGAAGAATTTATAAAACATAGTGGAGGCATTTTTCTCGACGTTGCTATTCATGATTACGATATAGCGCGTTATTTAATGAATCAAGAAGTGAGTTCTGTTACATCAACAGGGAGCATTCTATTAGATTCAAACAAATTTATGGAAAAATATAATGACGTGGATCAAGCATTATCTTACTTGACTTTTGACTCAGGGGCTACTGGAGATATTGAAACAATGAGAATCGCTCCATATGCATATGATATTCGCGGAGAAGTAGTTGGGACAGAAGGCGCGATCCAAATTGGTTCCATGAGGCTCAATGATGTGAAATTGTTTACGAAAAAAGGAAGTTATCACGATTTAGTTCAGGATTTTCCGACACGATTTGAAGATGCATACTTGTTAGAAATGATTCATTTTATTGAGTGCTTGCAAAAAGGTGAAAAACCAGTATGTACCGAAATTGATGGAAAATTAGCTTTGGAAATCGCTGTAGCAGCAACAAGATCATTTAAAACTGGAAAAACGGTTTATTTAAAAAAATAGCCATATGAAAGAGGGGGGTGTTTTTAAAATAAAACAAAATTGTTAAAATATGGTAAAATATTACCGAAAAAGGGTGATTTACAATGAATGTAAAACTAGGCGTATGCCATTGGTCCTGCCCAATAGATGGGCCGTATGCTTTGAAGATGGCATCAGAACTAGGTTTGGAAGGAATTCAGTTAGATATCGGAAGTTATGAGCGCGGATTTCCTTTGTCTAGACCATCGATCCAAAAAGCGTATGTAGAATATGCCAAAAAATATAATATTACTATTACATCTTTGGCAGTTAGAGAGTTAGATAGACACGGGATGACTAGGAAAGACGGCACTATGGAAAAGGAAATTGCAGTAGAGGCAATTTTGAAAGCCATTTCAGCTGCAGAGGCTATGAATATTCCAATTGTTATGCTTCCTAGTTTTGAAGATGGGGAAATTAAAACGGATCGGGATTTTCAAAGGGTTGTAAACTGTTTAAAAATGGCATGTGAGGAAGCCGAGAAGAAAAATATAATAATCGCAACTGAAAATCTGCTGTCTATAGAGGAAACAAAGCAACTTTTCAATTTAGTTAATAAACCGAACCTTAGATTATACTTCGATACCCAAAATTATCACTTAAGAAGAAATTATAATGTGGCAAGTATGGTAGAAGAGCTTTTTCCTTATATTTGTGAAATCCACGTGAAAGATGGTAGAGATGGACATATGAGCGGTGCCCTTTTGGGTGAAGGAGATTCTGGTTTTTTTGAAACGATGGAAGTATTAAGAGAAAAAAATTATAGTGGGTGGATTCTGCTAGAAAATTACTATGATCTAAGACCTTTATCTTTAGAAGGAGATGATCCAATTGAGTTATTAAGGAGAGATATTTCTATTTTAAAGACACAAGTTTTGTATTCAAATGGATAAATCAAATTACAACCTTATAAAGGGAAATGGGAGAAGAGGCTTATGAAAAAAAAGATGATAAATCTATCAGTTATGTTGCTGGTTATTGCTGTTCTTTTAATTGGATGTGTCCAGCAAGAGAGTACTCAAGGAGGGAAAACAAGTAATGATAATAAAATAGTGGTTGGATTTTCACTCGGAACAATTAAGGAAGAAAGATGGCAGCGGGAAATTGAAATGGCAAAGAAATTCGCAAAAGAACATAATTTCGAACTAGTAGTTCAGTCTGCAGAGGAAGATGCATCTAAGCAGGTTAAGCAAGTGGAAAATATGGTTACACAAGGAATTGATGTTTTGATTATATCTGCGCAGGATTCAGAATCGGCTGGAGCTGTCGTAGATATAGCACATAGAGCGGGGGTTCCAGTGATTGCATATGACCGACTGGTTCGAAACGGTGATTTAGATTACTATGTTACATTTGATACGGTAAAAGTAGGAGAGTTGCAAGCTCAAGGGCTTGTACAAAAGTATCCGAAAGGCAATTATATTTGGCTTTTAGGTGGGCCGGAGGATTTTAATGCGTATCTACTTAAAGAAGGGCAAGAGAAGGTATTAAAACCTCTAATTCAGAAAGGGGATATTAAGATCGTTACACAACAGTGGTGTAAAGGGTGGAGTCCTGAAGAAGCATTAAAACATACCGAAAATGGGCTTACTGCAGCAAATAACAATGTAGTAGCAGTTCTTGCTTCAAACGATAATACAGCTGGAGGAGCAGTACAAGCCTTAGAAGCTCAAGGATTAGCCGGAAAGGTCGGGGTTTCAGGACAAGACGCTGATTTAGCAGCAGTTCAAAGAATTGTAGAAGGTAAACAAACGATGACAATTTACAAACCAATAAAAGTTTTGAATCAAAAAGTTATGGAATTGGCATATGCTTTGGCTAAAGGAGAGAAGGAAAAAGTGAATAGCATGGTAAACGGTAAAGTTAACAATGGAACTAAGGATGTACCTAGTGTAGTAGTCGATGTTGTCAACGTTACGAAAGAAAATGTAGTTGATACGGTAATCAAGGATGGATTCCATAAAATTGAAGATGTTTATAAAAACATCCCGAAGAATGAGTGGCCAAAACAATAATGATATGAAAAGGGGTATCTATCTATCTGGTAGATATCCCCTTTGTCCAAAAACAAACGTGATGGAAAGAAGGTGGGATCATGGGATCGTATATTTTAGAGTTAAAGAATATTTGCAAAAAATTTCCTGGAGTAAAAGCATTAGATAATATCAGTCTTAGAGTTAAATTTGGAGAAATACATGCACTGTGTGGAGAGAATGGAGCTGGGAAATCAACACTAATAAAGATTCTCAGCGGCGTTTATCCATATGGAACGTATGAGGGAAAAATTTATCTTGATGGAAAAGAGGTACAATTTCGTAATATCCGTGACGCGGAAAATAACGGAATCGTCTGTATTCATCAAGAACTTGCACTAGTAGGTGAATTAACTGTTCAAGAGAATATTTTTTTAGGAAATGAGCCGAATATTGCAGGTGTTATTAAAGAGGACGAAATGTATATTAAAACTAAAAATCTTTTAAATGAGCTTGGATTAGATATTGATCCCAGAGAATTAGTTAAAAATCTTGGTATAGGGCAACAGCAGTTAGTAGAGATTGCTAAGGCGCTATCCAAGAATGCGAAAATTCTTATACTTGATGAGCCTACTTCAGCATTGACTGAAAAAGAAAGCAATACTTTGTTAAATATCCTTTGTCGTTTGAAAGCAAAAGGAGTGACATCTATTTATATTTCCCATAAGCTTGATGAAGTCCTAAGTATCGCTGATACTGTTTCCGCTATACGAGATGGGCAATACATTGGTTCAAAGGATATTAATGAAATTAGCAAGAGTGAACTTATTTATATGATGGTGGGGAGGAAGCTCGATAAACTATATCCACGTAAAAAGAGGGAGAGAAAGGATTGTAGTTTTGAAGTAAAGAACTTGACTGTTTACGATCCTGAAATTCAATCAAGAAAAGTTATTGATAATATTAGTTTTAGGGCTTATAAGGGAGAAATATTGGGTATAGCCGGTTTAATGGGAGCAGGCAGGACAGAGATGGTTTCCGCAATTTTTGGAGTTTTCCCTGGAAAAAGGGAAGGAGAGTTTTATATAGATGAAAAAAAAATAAATATTCGCCAACCAATAGATGCCATCCAAAATGGAATCGCTCTTGTTCCGGAAGATAGAAAAGGAACCGGACTTGTTTTAAATATGACTGTCAAAGAAAATATTTCAATGGCTAGTTTAAGAAATTTTTTCAATTTTATTATTAAAGAAGATGAGGAAAATTCGTACACTCTTCGTTATGTTCGTGATTTAAATATAAAAACATCTAATATTGAAGAAGCTGTAAATAACCTTAGTGGTGGAAATCAGCAAAAAGTTGTACTGGGAAAGTGGCTATTAACAAAACCAAAAGTCCTTATTTTAGATGAGCCTACTCGTGGAATTGATATTGGTGCTAAATTTGAAATATATGAACTTATTAATCAGCTAGTGGATGAGGGTGTTACAGTAATTATAATTTCTTCTGAGCTTGAAGAAGTTCTGGGGATTAGTGATCGAGTTTTAGTTATTTATGAAGGTAAATTGAGGGCTGATCTCCCTATTCAAGAAGCAACCCAAGAAAAAATAATGTATTATGCTACAGGAGGGGTCTAAAAGTATGGAAGGAAAACTCAATAAAAGTTTAGAGCTCAATGAAGTGAACAACAATAAAAAGAATTTTAATCCAAAAAACTTTTTTTCTACTAATGTAAGAGCATATGCCATGATCATTGGTCTAATACTTATATGGGCCATGTTTGCTATATTAACTGACGGGATATTTCTTTCAGCACGCAATATATCTAATTTAACTATGCAAATGGCTGTTGTTGCTATTTTAGGAGCAGGAATGGTCTTGGTCATTGTGACTGGCCACATAGATTTGTCTGTGGGTTCACTAGTAGGTTTAATAGGAGGAATTGCTGCAGCATTAATGGTTTGGAAGGGGTGGGGCACTGGACTAACTATTATTACTGTCCTCTTAATCGGGTTGGCAATAGGAGCTATTCAAGGTTTTATAACTGCCTATTTAAATGTACCTGCCTTTATTGTTACGTTAGGTGGAATGATGGTTCTTAAAGGAATATTACTAGGGATTACAAAGGGAGTCACTATTGCTCCTATGAGAGAAAGTTATAAAGTTTTTGGTCAGGCTTATATTACAAACGTAACCTTATTTTGCTTTGCTGGACTAGTGATTTTATCTATGTTCTTCCTAGCTTATCGCAAAAGAAAAAGTGGAATTAAATATAATCTAAAACAGGAACCAAGCTCTTATTATGTTAAACCTTTGGTTTATAGTCTTTTGATTTTAGGCTTTGTTTACATTATGGTTGCCTATAAAGGAATGCCCGTTCCTGTTTTCATTATGTTGATTTTAGTAATTGTATTGACTTTCTTAGCGGATAAAACAACATTCGGAAGAAGTGTATATGCAATAGGCGGGAACTTACAAGCTGCTATTTTTTCGGGTATCTCAGTAAAGAAAATTGTTTTGATTGTTTTTGCTTTAAATGGACTAATGGCTGCTATTGCGGGAATCATTTTGTCTGCGAGGTTAAACGCTGGTTCTCCTGCAGCTGGAACAATGATGGAATTAGATGCCATTGCAGCGGCTGTTATTGGTGGAACAAGTTTAATGGGGGGGAAAGGAAAAGTATATGGTGCAATTTTAGGTGCTTTAATCATGGCAAGCTTAGATAACGGAATGAGCCTGCTTGATATGGATGCTTTTTGGCAATATATTGTGAAGGGCTCAATTTTAATTTTTGCAGTATGGTTTGATATATACAGTAAAAAGAAAGCATAGGATTTTGTATTAAATTATCGTGTTGTAAAACGCATAATGGATGCATAAATGCACATACAAAAAACACCGCTTTGGAAATCATATACAGCGACCAAAAGATAAACACCCAAGGGGTGGATGCTATCATGATTTCCAATTCTATGATCGAATATGCACTAACTGGAGAAATGGATCCTATTTTAGATGTATTATTTCGATACATCAATCAACTTTCTTTGGAACCTCTTATGTGACATGAAGATCACCCGTGCCCATTACTGATCAAAATTTGGGAAGTGGTTATTCAGCTTTCGAAGCATCATCGAACGGGTCTTTAATCAACCGGATAGTGATAGTCTGGAACCATCACGATCGTATGGATTTAATTGATATTTGTTGCATATGTAACTTTGTATACTTATGCATAAATTTTAGTTTTCACTTTAATTTTACAACACCATCTTAAATATTAAAGTGAAAAAGTACAATAAAAAGCTTTAAAAAGTCAAGGATTTGTATTATAATAAGAAATTAAGGAAAGCGCTTAACCATAATGGAGGTAGGTGAAATTATTTGAAAAAGTTAACAATTGGAATTATTGGAGCTGGAAGAATTGGACGTCTGCATGCTGAAAATATTATTCATATACCACAAGTGAGAATTAAAACAATCTCTGATCTTTTTGTCGATAGTGTAAAGGATTGGGCATGTCAAATTGGTGTTGAAAATGTGGCAACGAATTATGAAGATATTTTAAATGATGATGAAATTGATGCTATTTTTATTTGTTCACCAACTGATACACATGTACCGATTATTCGAAGAGCTGCAGAAGTGGGTAAACACATTTTTTGTGAAAAGCCAATCAGCTTTTTGATTCAGGAAACAAAAGCTGCTCTAGAAGCTGTGGAAAAAGCAGGCGTAAAGCTACAGGTCGGCTTTAACCGTCGTTTTGATCGTAATTTTGTAAAAATTCAAGAAGTAGTAAAAAACGGGCTTATCGGAGAAGTGCATATTGTAAAAATCACATCCCGCGATCCTGAACCTCCTCCAATAGAGTATATTAAAAGTTCAGGAGGTTTGTTCTTTGATATGTCAATCCACGATTTCGATATGGCTCGTTATGTGACGGGAAGTGAAGTGACAGAAGTATATGTTCAAGGAGCTAATTTAATTGATCCAGCTATCGGTGATGCGGAAGATATTGATACTGCTGTGATTACTTTGAAGTTTGCAAACGGGGCAATCGGAGTGATTGATAACAGTCGTAAGGCTGTATATGGATATGATCAGCGTGTTGAGGTGTTTGGATCGAAAGGTAGCATTATGGCGGAAAATGACCATCTGACCAACGTCGAGATAAGCACAGAGGAAGGGGTATATAAAGATAAGTTAAAGTACTTTTTCTTGGAGCGTTATAAAGAGGCCTATATTCGGGAAACATATGCATTTATTGACGCTATTTTACACAATAAACCACTCTGTTGTACCGGAAATGACGGTTTACAAGCAGAATTAATTGCTAGAGCTGCACAGCAGTCTCTAAAAACAGGTAAGCCCGTAAAAATAGAATATATAAAAATTTAAAAAGATGGCATAGACTTACTGCTTTATCTTATTTTTTTCAGGTATAAGGTAAAGCGCTTAACCTATTTATTAAAAGCAAGTTTAAGGAGGAATATAAAGTGAATCAAACACTTTCTAAAGAAAACTTGGCTTATTTGAAGGAAAAGTCAATTGAAGCACGACGCCTTATCATTGAAACAGTATTCCATGCAGGTGCTGGTCACATTGGAGGGCCATTGTCAGCGGTTGATGTCTTGGTTAATCTGTATTTTAATGAAATGAACATTGACCCACAAAATCCGAAAGCAGAAGATCGTGATCGTTTTGTTCTATCAAAAGGACATGCAGCAGTTGGACTTTATACTGTGTTAGCAATGAGAGGATACTTTCCGATAGAAGAATTAAAAACATTTGATGCTCTTAATTCTCGATTGCAGGCACACCCTGATATGAATGCTTTACCAGGTATTGATATGTCAACTGGTTCTCTTGGTCAAGGAATTTCAGCAGCAGTTGGAATGGCACTTGGAGCGAAACTTCAGAAAAAAGACTTCGTTACTTACTGTATGATTGGTGATGGAGAATCACAGGAAGGTCAAGTATGGGAAGCCGCAGATGTGGCATCTAAATACAAACTGGACAATCTTGTATGTATTCTTGACTATAACAAATTGCAGCAGTTTGGCTGGAATGCTGAAGGAGGAGGGAGAGAAATACCTGTGTTTGAACCTGAAAAGCGCTGGGAAGCTTTCGGATGGCATGTGATTAGCATTGATGGGCATGACCATGTACAAATTAGCAAAGCTTTTAAGGAAGCTCGTAAAATAAATGACAAACCAACCATTATTATTTCAAATACAATAAAAGGAAAAGGTGTATCCTTTATGGAAAATCAGTATTTATGGCATTCACGTGTTCTGACAGGTAAAGAATTTAACGATGCAATTCAAGAAATAGAAATGGGGTTTAAGAAATGAAAAGAGTATTATCTACAGAAAAAGTTTCAATGAGAGATGTGTTCGGTGAAATATTGTTACAATTGTCAATAGAAGATGAAACTGTTTACGTCCTTGATGGGGATTTGGCTAACTCTACGAAAGTAGATACAGTGGCTATGAAAAATCCAAAAAAATTTTTACAGATGGGTATTGCTGAACAAAATATGATGAGCGTTGCAGCAGGGCTTGCAACAACGGGATTACAGCCATGGGCTACTACATTTGCAGCGTTTCTTTCTAAACGGGCAATTGATCAAATTCAAGTTCAGATTGCTCAACCAAGTTTAAATGTCAAAATGGTTGGTGCCTACAGTGGTCTATTGACAGGATTGACAGGGAAAACACATCAGGCATTGGAAGACATTGCTATTTTTCGCACACTTGCAAATATGGTTGTGCTCGCGCCAGCAGATAGTGTGGAAGTAAAGAAGATGATGGAGTTTGCCCACAAATACAAAGGTCCTGTATACATGCGTCTTGCACGTGATCCTTATCCAGTTATTTTCTCACAGGATTACAATTTTGAACTTGGAAAGGCAGTTACATTAAAAGAAGGAAAAGATATTACAATTATTTCAACAGGTACACAAACGAGTCGTTCGCTTGAGGCAGCTGAAAAGCTGGAGGAAGAAGGGATTTCAGTGGCTGTCATCCATATGCCAACAATTAAGCCACTTGATAAAAAAGCAATTATTAGAGCAGCGGAGACTACAGGAGTGATAGTAACAGCTGAAGAACATAGCATTTACGGTGGTCTTGGAAGTGCTGTAGCGGAAGTGCTTGTTGAAGAAAAGCCAGTTCCAATGCTTCGTGTAGGGGTAAAAGATCGGAACGCTGAGTCAGCTCCAAACGAAGAATTATTAGAGAAATACGAAATTTCTGTTAAATATGTTGCTGAAGCTGTAAAAAAAGCACTGAAGAAAAAGTAAATATATAAGTTGAATTTTTGTTTTACAACTAATCCATTCAGCAGTCACGTTATATTTTGGTCTATAAACAATGCGGTTGTATATGATATGGGAAGGGTGTGAAACTCTTTATTGCAACTTAATACTAGAAATTGAAAATGGAAGTTTAGAAATTCCTAAACTTCCATTTCATATAATATTTTTTAAAAGGTGGGAGATGAAAACATGCGGAGGAACATTGTCAAAGAAAAACTCTTTATTAATGGCAAATGGATAGAAACAGATACTACACATAAGATATATAATAAATACACAGGAGAACTTTTTTCTGAAGTTTGTGTAGCAGATGAGAGATTAGTAGATCAAGCTGTTGAAGCCGCAGTGTACGCTCATAAAAATACATTATTTTTACCAGAGCACCGATATACAGTGTTAATGCGTACAGCTGAGCTTTTACTTGAGAGTAGTGAAGAATTTGCAAAGATTATTGCACAGGAAGGTGGCAAACCGATTACAGACGCAAAAGTTGAAGTCAATCGGTCAATGTCCACATTAAAGATAGCGGCAGATGAAACAAAAAAGCTCGTTGGAGAAATTATTCCTAATTATAATGTTCCAGGCCGTTTCATGTATACAGTGAAAAAACCTGTTGGAGTTGTAGCGGCTATTACGCCATTTAACTTTCCGTTAAATCTTGTCGTGCATAAAGTTGCTCCTGCACTCGCAGCTGGAAACCCAGTGATTATTAAACCGGCATCTGATACTGCTACAACTGCAATTAAACTATGTAAACTGTTAGAAAAAGCAGGGGTACCGAATGGTTACGTGCAATGCGTTGTTGGAAGCGGTAGTACAGTTGGTGAACAGCTTCTTCGCGATGAGAGGATTGCCCACTATACGTTTACAGGTTCACCGGCTGTTGGTAAGCATATTCGAAAAACGATTGGCTTAAGAAAAGCTACATTAGAACTTGGTTCAAACTCTGCTACTATTGTTCATAGCGATGCCAATGTTGGAAAAGCAGCAATGAGACTTGCCAAAATGTCATTTTCTCATGCTGGACAGATTTGTATTTCAGTTCAGCGCATTTTTGTCCAAGAATCGATTCAAGAAAAGTTTCTTGAGAAGTTTTTAAAAGAAGTTTCTCTTTTAAAAGTAGGAGATCCGTTAGATCCTGATACAGTCGTTGGGCCAATGATTAATGAAAGCGAAGCGAAGCGTATTGAGCAGTGGGTGAGAGAGGCAAAAGAAGGTGGAGCTGAAATTTTAATCGGTGGCACAAGAGAAGGGAATATTTTTCATCCAACTGTGATTACTAATGTAAGAAAAGGAATGAAAGTATTGGATGAAGAAGTATTTGCGCCAGTTGTTACAGTGTCAACATATAGAACAATCGAAGAAGCTATTGAACTTGTTAATGATTCGAAATACGGGTTACAAGCTGGCATTTACACATCTGATTTGAATTTGTCTTATAAAATTCCTTACTTACTAGAGGTAGGTGGCGTAGTTATTAATGATACTTGTTGTTACCGAGCAGATCAAATGCCTTACGGTGGTGTAAAAGAAAGCGGAAATGGTAAAGAAGGACCGTCATATGCAATTCAGGATCTTGTGGAAACAGTAACAGTTGTTGTAAATCTAGAAGACTAATTGTATGTAAAATTTTTGTGTAAAAAATCCCATCTCACCAAATGGATTGATGGAAAATGCATTTTAAATCCATTTGGTGAGATATTTAGCGATAACATTGCAGGTTTGATAAAATTAAATTATAAGAAAGAGTTCTATTTTTGGAGAGTAGAATCTGACTTTCGTCATCAGCTCTTAAACGATTTACGCGTCGCTCTCCTAAAGTAGTCATGGTCGACGCTATCGCTTTATGAAGCGGTCTCTTGATATTAGGTCAATAAAGTAGACACAAAAATTTATAAATTTTTTTCGCAGCTACCACGCTATCGCTTGGTGCCTTTTAAAAATAATTACGACGTTGTCCTAATTATTTTTAAAGGTAAATTTTCGGGTCTAACTATAATATGCTAATTAAGCTCCTTTTTTCGTACATACGTTCGTATTCAGATGGTGAAAAATTCTCTGTTGCGGAGTGAATACGTTTATTATTGTAAAATATTTCTATATACTCAAATATGCTCTTTTTTGCTTCCTCCCTTGTTTTATAACGAGTCTGATAGATTAGTTCTTTTTTTATTATCCCATGAAATGATTCAATACAAGCGTTGTCATAACAATTTCCTTTGCGGCTCCTGCTACATTTCATTCCGTATTCCATTAGCTTAGCTTGATAGTCATTTGAAGCATATTGACTCCCTCGATCAGAATGATGGAGGATAGAACCCTGTGGATGTTGACGCTGATAGGCTTGCTTTAAAGCACTCAACACTAGCTCCTTTTTCATGGAACAGTCTATATGCCAGCCGACTATTTTTCTTGAATACAAACATAATACTAGCTAGATAAAGATTATTACTATAATAATCTGTGTCTACTTTTTAGTCTAACATCAATGAAGAAGCTGAACATTTAAGACATGCCGAAGAAAACAAAAAAATCTACGCTTGAAGAAAAGAAACGATTGAACGAGTGTTTGCGGATATGAAAGAGAAGCATGGTCTGCGTTGGACAGTTTATCGAGGTCTAGAAAAAGTTTCAATGCAGGAGATGCTTGTTTGTGTTGCCATGAATTTGAAAAAACTAGCTACATGGCTATGGAGGGCAACCCCAGGCTCTTCATTCACATTTAGGCTCTTAATCAAAATAGGGTTCAGACGCTGAGTCTGAACCCTATTTTGTCTACAGTCTGCGACATGAATTTCATATCCTTGGTCATCGCGAAAGATTACGATGCGATAACGTTTCTTCGAACGGCATTGTGGTGTTCCTAATTAGCATATGACGTCTCGAATCATGATGATGGCTGTTTTCTAAACGTCTCAAACTGCGATATTGATGCAGTTCCATTTTCTTTGATGCGAATCACAAAATCTTGTCCGTTTTCAGCAAATGGGTCGATGCGTTCGATTTTGAAATACGCACGGTCTTCAACAAGAATATGTCGTTTGTGCGCCAATGTTTCTCCGACAGGACCATCATGACGAAGGGACAATCGTTTCCACCGTTTCGAACGGCATTTCCAGTTCAGGGGAATCAGCGACATGACGCTTGACACCAGAGCACTCCCTGTGATATAAGGCCCAAGAAGGCGAGATTTTCCTATCGTTATGGTGGTCGAATTCATCACTAGCAATGGATGTGGAAACTGGAGAGCACGACATGTTTTTCGATAGCATTTGGATACAATGAGATTGAAGAGTCGTTTTATGATGTCATAGCAAACATCACTGACTTTTTTCGAAAAGGTAGAGGAAACTTACGGCAATACATAGGTCGCTGCTACAGCGGATCCATGGTGAAATCCTTCCCATTCGTTCATAGAGGCAGTCACAAAGTAGTGAATCAGCGAACGAACATCAGAGACTCGGGCAGTATATTTATAGCCGACCACTTCGATGATAGTTTGCAATTCCTCTTCTGAAACAATTTTTTACAATAGATTCGGAAGTGTGGTATTCATTTTCATGAAGAGCACCTCTTTCCTTGGTTTGCTTGGTGATACTTATATTCTAGAGGAAAGGTGCTCTTTTTTGTATCTGTCACTGGATTTTATTGGTTAATCAACACGCCTGAAATATTAGAGCTATGTGCTTGACTTCAATTTTACTGTAGATTTTCGCTCTACAAGCGTTGGAAGAAGAGTAATGCGCCTCTTTTCTTTTATTTCTCCTTCGATCATTGAAACCATTAAATCCATTACTTCTTTTCCCATGCTTTGAATTGGTTGAGCAATGGTTGTTAATGTCGGTTCAACGATTGTTGCAATAATAGTATTGTCAAATCCGACAACAGAAAGTTGCTCTGGTACGTTCATTCCCATTTCTTTCGCTGCCTGGATTACTCCCGCCGCCAATAAATCATTACAAGCAAAAATAGCTGTTGGAGGTTTGCTACCACTTAAATATTTATGAGTCATAAATTTACCTGCTTCTAAAAGATTATTGGATTTTTGAATAAATTCGAAGTCAGGTGTGAACTCCAAATTATTTTCCTCCAATGCCTGTTTAAAACCACGGAACCGTTCTCTGTTACTCCATACATCAAGAGCGATGATACCGATATTTTTATGACCTAGCTTAATTAAGTGTGAAGCCGCGAGGTATCCTCCCATGAAATCATCAATTGCTACCGTATTGATAGAAAACATCGGAAAATCACGAGCAACACTCGCTACAGGAATATCCTCTTGCATAAGTTCTTCGACTTTATCTAAATTTTCAAATCCGGAAGCTAAAATAAAGCCGTCTATACCTTTTTGTTTCAGAAGACTAAGGTATTTATTCTCCTTATCAATTTGATAATCCGTGCTACATATGACGAGGTTATAACCAAGTTCGTGTCCCCGATCTTCAATACTTCTTGCTAACTCTGAAAAAAATGGATTCGCTAAATCGGGAATAAGTAGTCCGATTGTCTTTGTTTGCTTTCCCATCAGAGCTGATGCCATCATATTCGGATGATAGTTAAGTCTTTCCATCACTTCACGGACTTTTCTTCTTGTCTTTTCACTAATCCGTCCGTTATTATTAATCACCTTAGATACGGTTGCGATTGAAACATTCGCTTCTCTTGCCACGTCATAAATGGTCACTTTCAACCTTATTTCTCTCCCCTATTTTTCAGGATATTGTTTGAACGATACAAGAAATAGGAACTACTTCACTTATGGAAATAGTTTCCTCTAGATTTTTGAGTTAAATTTCGATAAAGGAGGATCCATTGTATAATGATTGATAGCTTCTTTGCAAATAACTCGCCATTTCAAATGAATTTCCTTTTACGATGACTTTTCACTACCGTCTGTTGAAACATTAGAGCGAAATGAAGAATCTACAAAGATTGATTCTTTCGGTCTGATGATTTCATAACGATTATAAAGGGAAGATCTATTTGAAGCAAATACTTCCCCTGTTCGATATTCATCGTCAATTAAGATACAAATAGGTGAGGTATCAGCTGTATATTCAGGATGAATTTTCCCGCTCATAGACACTTTTACTAGTTTCATGCCTATTAATTGAGTAAGTGTATGAATGCCCCGTAACACCCTACATCCCACATGGCACCACCGAACTCTTGGTGTAGCCGAATATTATTCGGATCATTAAGTAACCATGAAAAATGCACCTTAATATGATGGTGATTACCAATAAAATCAGATTCGAACAATTCTTTAACCCTTTTATATTGACTATGAAATTGATACATAAACGCTTCCATCAAAAATAACGTTATTAGCTTCAGAAGCTCTTTTAATTTCAATCATTTTCTCTTCAGTTAAGGCAGCTAGCTTTTCAAGTAGTACATGCTTTCCTGCTTCCATTGCTTTTACTGTCCATTTTTTATGCAATGAATTAGGAGGTGGAATATATACTGTATCAATTGTTGAGTCGTTTAAAAGATCATCATTATTTTTCATAAATTTTAGGTGTGTTAAAGCGCTTAGCTCTTTTTTACTCCTTGAAGCCACTGCTGATACAAATGCACGATCTAACACTGCAGTGTAGGAATTATTTCTGTAAAGACAATATTTGCAACACTTAGTATACCCCAATTTATCCTTTTCATAAATATCTCCAAATTATAAATTCAATTTGTAATTTTGTGATTAAGCGCTTACTTGTTTTTATTATACCTTATGTATCGCCATGTGAATTTGAAGCTGCATATTACGCTAACCAGAGAAAAGTAGCTGCCTAAATTCAGCTATTTCTCTCTGTTTAACGTGTCCGTTTTCTTGACATAACACCACGAGATATAGGTGTTCATGTGTCATTATCTACTGGTATTGAAACCCCGAGCAATTGTTTTAAAATACATTATTCGAAATCAGTTACACATATCGTACCAACTCTAATAGATTAGGGGGTGACTAACGTGAAATTATGGGAGTATGACGGTAAGGTCGTAATTGTTTATACAAAGGACTCGGAATCATTCAAAGGCTTTGCCACCTATAATGACAAAGAAGATTTTGAGGAAGAACAAGATAGTTTATCTATTATGTTGCCCGATAAATCCAGTAGTATTTGTATATATGAAAACGAAATTGAAAGAATTGAGGAAATCAGCTAAACACTTACGCTCTGTAAGTGTTTTTTTGTGTGCGCCCGGCATGGGTGTAATCTATAGGGTGAAAGTCCCGAGCTGCGAAGG